>JGI24158J21664_10000954_pt1 | contig 30107 bp, 16 predicted proteins | sample Ectturendosymbi3_FD_21664 | JGI IMG/M metagenome (IMG submission 21664)
ATCCGTCGCAAGTTTCGCAACCTGCCTCTGGCTCTTGTGCAGTGTGAGTGTCATACCGGCAAAAAAAACTGTCAATGCAAGAATTAAATAAATTCATCGGAATTAAGATGCTGACTTCCTGTTTTCTAGAAACTTTTGATTCTTAGTCCAAATTTCCAAGGGGTTAAATGCTCGTTTTCCCCCCTGTGGACGCCCATGGTGAATATTGTTGTTGAAAAATGATTATATGCTTGTTGGTAAATATGTTTTTGTTATTTTCCTCAGCCTTTATGTCATAAGAAATTTTAGGGGTACATGCCCATCTGTCGAAATGCTGAAGGGGTACATGGCCAGAGTAAGTTTGGGAACCCCTGCTCTAAGAGATATTTTCTTACTTGAATGCTACACGGATATAGTTTGTGTCTCGAACTTGGGTTGATCAGAACGACGAAAAGCACTGGCGAACCAACGAAAATTTTTCTGTGAAAAAGTAGCGTTCAGCGGATGTTTTGCAATATTTTAAAGCGCGTCAGTTACGTAGCATTGTGTGTATAATGGCTGCGGAGCCGTCGTAAAAATAAAGCAGTTCCAGTCCCGGAGCTTTTTCTTTTCATGAAGATGGCTCCAGGCACTGTTCGTTTTCATACGTTAATATTTTCAATTGTCTCGCTGTGCCCCAAGTTGACTAGAAAGTAAAATGTATCCTTTTATATAAGCGTTACGCCGTGTTTCATTGTTTAAAATGCGCTGTTTTACAACAAATCTTTCCGCTCGTGTTGAAAAAAAATAAATTGAAAGGAATTTTAACGTTGATAGATACTGCTGTGTACCACCAAAAAAGGTCGGTTACCGTGCTGAAAAAAATGTGTTTCCACGAATAAAAACCTCAAGAGAACTCCACATATATTTACATTGCATTTTTATACCTTCCTGAAAATGTATTGCCATGCCAAACAATGGTAGTATGGCACCATTTAGTTGTAACTTACCCTTCACACTACGTTAATTAACATAACGGCTCCTAGTAAGCCTGATGATTTCTAATAAAAAATCCTGCTTTCATGGTGTGCGTTTCACGCTTAGGTCTGCAATGATATCTTATCCGAATCATACTTCTGCTGACACCATCAGCACAACCACACAGCTGCAAAAAGATCTGGATATATGTATATATACCTACTGATTATGGCTTAGTTCATTTTAGATCGCTGTAATACCACTGCACTACAGATCCGGTTTGATCATTCTGACTAGAAAGTACAATTTTGTGTTAGTTCACAACGTTTCTTCTCTTTTCTTACTGTTGCAAGTAACACCACGCCTGCCTAACTACGATGCCACAGCGTCAGCGATAATTAGAAGCTCGCAGATCCATTGTTGCAGTCTAGTGTCGTAACAATCGGGCTAACTTGCGCTACAAAGAGCACAGTTTTTGGCAGGATAGCTTTCATTAAATTTTTTCAAAACCGTCAGCATCTATGAGAGGGCCCAGAGCCGGAGCTACCTCTTAAATAACCACAGCTCCTGTGTCTAAGTTTTTAACTGAGCTCCGGCTCCTTGCAAGATGCCCAGCTCCGGGCTTCAGCTGCGGAGACGTGATAATTACGGCTGAAAAACCTATGCATGTTTATGCTCACAAAGTTGCGCAGTCAAGACCTTGATGCGTGGTCAACATTTACAACGTTCGCCATTTCTATATAGGCTAAAAGTCAAGATATTATCTCCACAAAGCGGTGATTGACTCATACGTGGAAACAAATTTTAGGTTTTTGAAGTTGCGTAGATCTGTTTGAAAGAGAAATCATTGGGGCGACAGACTGTGGCATCGTCGCACTTCACTTGGACATTTTTGCTGTGGCCTTTAAGCCTTTAATTTGTCGCAGACAAGCCTTTTAGCGGGTGTTTGCGTTGTTATGTTTGGCTGAACTTGCATTTTTGCTTGACAACTTGCGCAGCAACAATGCGACAGAATCGATCGCGAGCGGACGTTCTCTTTGCCTCTGCACCGGAACTACTTCCGTCAGCTGGATGAGCTGGTGGGCTCGGTCACGTGACATGAGGCCGGGGCAGACGGCCTGTGCAAAAAAAATACCTCACATTTACATTACGAGTAAGTTCGTTTTGTTTTCGTCCCCGCGTCCATAATGTAGTTTCTGCCAATCGTAAAGCTTCTTGAACAATACCAGGGAAATTTTAGCACTCTGCAGCGCGATGTTAAGTGGTCTACAGATAGGTGTCTGACTGGTAGATCGTTTCACCACTGTTTCAAGGCAAGCCCAACTCTGTGCTCCACTGATTAGAAGAAAAATCGAAACGTTGCTGCCTTTACATTATCTTTCTGCTCGACTCCCATGTAATATTGTTCTACATTTGTTTTTGATGCAAAACCATATTACGTTTGTGCAGTTGACCGTTTAGTTACGCTACTGCTATTCATTTGCAACGATAGATTTTTCAGTACTTGCCCAATGATTTTTAACAAATATGCGTGCTCGCCCGCTCGACTTCGTGCTCTCATCGTTTATTTGCGATGCTCAGATCCATTTTCCGTCCGAGTGATATCTCGGCATTTGACAAATCGGCAGCCGCACCAGTCGATGAGAAGCAAGCCGACCAATCTGCGATTGAAGTTGGAACAATCCACTACATTTATCTTGTTTTAACTTTCGCGCCGTTACTTCACTTCTTCTACAGCTTGTGTCATTGCATCGTGTATAAAACTCCTTTGCTGCCACCAGCCCAATAAGCCTTTTTCAATGGCTCTCTCCATAACCAAATACAACTGCGTGGAATTGAGTGTTTCAAAGGTGGTGGGGTTTGGGCGGCTTTATCTTGTCAACCTGCAACGTTCGGTCAATAGCACTGTAGTGGTTTTTTCGTAATTTGTATGTGAGGTGCACAAATAGGACGTTTGTCCCGGGGTAGTGGTGTAGTTTAAATCGTGCTTACCGTTTTTTTGCGATTGCGTACGTTCTTTATCAATAGTTGAGTGCCTTCCTTTCAGATCTTGTTTTAAGTTCTTCGCGTGACCTTTCCTAGGTAAGTTGCAACATGCATCAAGTACTCGATCCGTACTGGACGCGAATACTCTCATGCTTCGCGTGTAATTAGCGCTGACGTTGACATTCGGCTTGATGCGTTTCGGTCAGTTGCTGAAAGAGCAAAGTTACGCTTTTCAATTCCTTAACTTTGGTTAGCAAACGATTTCGCAATGTGCCAACGATAACTGTTGTTTGTACATCAATCTAAGTTGATGCACTTATGTTTTTATGAAGAGACGTTGAACAAATCAGTGGACTGCATTGAACAAATGAATCGTCGCCTTGTACCGCTTCTTGGTGAGCACCCTTCGTGTTGCACCCCAACGACATCCTTGTTCGGCAATAAGTGTGTTTTGTCTGAGACACCGGCCGAAATGCTGCTGTAATTTCTATCGTGCCGGTGTCAGTTTCCTTCTCCCAAGTTTGCTTGTTTTGCATTTTTATGAAGACCCGTATTTTACCTGTCGTCTTCCATAACGCGCTGGTGATTGTAGGTAACGCACCGTTTGTGAAGAATTTACTCCAAAACCAAAGCACTGCGCAGGCCAGAAGGGCACAAACCGAACAGTCACCCTTTTCCGCACTTAACGCTAAAATATTTTTTATTAGAGAGTATTTTTGAAATTGACCAAGGTTTTTGGTAACTTTTCAAAAAATTTTCCTCGACAAAGTTCATCTTGTTGGTGTAATATATTTCGAAATGTACATTCAGGCTTAGCATACCAAGTTAAGTTTCAAGGTGTCGTTCGTCACGGGCTGCCTGCAGCAGAATAGCTGAGGTTCTAGCGACATTTGATAATTTCAGTCGTAGTTTCCCGGTTGTCTTCCTGGATGTGCGTTGTCAGTAACTTCAGAAACACACGTATGTTTTGTGACTGAGCAGTCATCAGTGTTCTGTGGTGATTGATGACAACCAGCGCCAAACTTAGTAAGAAAAAGTGTACGTATATGTTTTCATGATTTTGCAAATGACAGCGTGTTATTAACTGGGAAATATTGATTATGCATTTTTGGAAGGATTTTCGTTGCGTGTGTCCGATTGGTTTCGCCATTGTCTTCTGATGCCAGAAACAAGATAAATCAGGTTCAGTGCAGTTGTGTTAAAAAAAGCGTTGCCACGTTTCATTGAACCGTTGAAGGGTTCTATGAAATCCGTTTAGATTTTCAGATTATCGGAAAGTGAAGCATTGTATTAAACTTCCTTTCCACTCTTGATAGTGACGCTGGTTTCGATTTTAAGGGTAGAAATGACAAATAAATGCATGCACGAAATATTACAGCGGTACGTTATTGTAGTTGGCTTATCCAAAGCGTTTCATTCTTTGTGAAGGCAGTAACTTTTCTGTAACTGCTTGTTAAGATGCATTTCACGTTATGTTGGCTGACCGAATAAGGCAAACAGATTATTTGGGTTCGGCTCTGCCATGTACATACCACCCCCGAGTTACGAGTACGTCTTGTTCATGTTGCAGATGAACTTGAAGTATTTCGACTGAAGAGGTGTTTAGCAGTGATGGCCAATTTGTTCTAGCTCATCCTGGTACAGGGAATACAAATAACTAGGATTTCAGAGGCATCTACAAAACATGGCATCAATGCAACGTCTGGGTAGTCGAGAAAAAGTTTCGTTGTCAGAAACACGTTTAAATTTTCATGAACCTTGAGTGCGTCTGAGAAACAGTTCGTTGTATTGCTTGCAGCTAACTTTCTTTCAAGAATGTCGTTCATAACAGACAACGTTCGTAACAGGTCTGTTATGAACGTGGTTATTAATTATAAATATGTCATCTTAAACTTTTCTGAGTGCCTTACCTTGTCGATAAACAAAGCTTATTCTGATATTAGCATCTCTATGACAAATTACGAACCATCTGTGTGCATTCAAGGAAACTCGCGATGGTCGCATGCCGCGAAAAACTTTAAAATGTTGCGTAGTTGCAAACGGCCTACGAGAGGGGTGTGCAAGAGGTAAATCGTATCCGGGGCCAGTATGGTGGCCCATGCGTGCCACCCTGAACAATATTGTTTCTAGCATTTTTTTGAAGAAAAACAAAAGTTTCAAAAACTAAAACAATTTTACTTTCGTTTCAGAAACGTTTTCTAAATAAAAACATTTTAGTTTTAAAAAGTTTTATTTTCGTTTCGGAAACATTTTCACTTTTGTTTGCAAATCAAAATCATTTTGTTTCAAAAACAATTTTACTTTCGTTTCGAAAACACTTTCGTTTTGCAAATGTTTTCTAAATAAAAACATTTTCGTTTTTAAAAAAAATATTTTCCAGCATTATTTACAAATTGGAACCAATCGTGTTTGACAAAATATGATGAAAAAAAGCGAGTATTGGTGCGTTTCGCGTTTCAATCTTATTACAGATCGCAAAAACTCCGCGGCTTGCCAGGGTTGAATGATCACCCATGACGTCACGCCATCAACCAACCATGATGTAGGTAGTAGGCTACACCTGGAGCGGATCCACCACTAAAAAATTCGTTCCACCGCTCATACCTACGATATTGATAACACATTTTCGGTCACAGTGTTAGGTGCAAGCGCACCCCCAAAAGTTTTGATTTGTCGAAAATTCGAGCACGGAACTTTTGACACCTTTGTTTCCTAATGAGTTATCAGTGAGTCTGATTAAAATCTGACTTTTTCTCCAAAAATTTTTTTTTACCTGCAAAAAAAACAGAAAGCCGTATGTATTAGACTTCGTGAGAATGTGATAGTTAGTTGATAATGAGTAACCAACTGCTACAGAAAATTTGTAGGGGGAAGTTTGCCGCAAACAGATTTTCGGGCTAAGTATCCTTCGCACCCCCAAAAATTGGCCTGCCCTAACACCTATGTTCGATCATGACCGTAGGCCGTATTTGAATAGAAGTTCGCTTGAAAACCGCGATTCATGAACACAGGACGGTGAAGTTGACGCAATACTGCCTTCGCTTGTCAATCTCTTACGTTTCCAGTCGTTCGCGAATGTCAACCAAAAGCTTAAGTTTCATGAACTTCACCTGCTACACGGTTTTACCTGTTACTTGCAAACACAAACGTACGACACGGGGTCTGGGAAGGCAACACACGAGATTTTGTAAAAATCAGCCGAATCGCTGCGGTGTTGGCTAATTCTCAGGTCAAGTATTGCTTTTCAGGAAAAAATAAAATATCTGAGCAGATTGCGTGCAAAATAAGTGAGGCTCTGGCGTTGTTATCAGTAATCAGGTTTGGAAAATGGATGATCCTTGTTTTGCTCTTCGCTTGATTTTTACGGAAAATGAGTAAAATTTTCGACGATCGAAATGCATTTTGCACAAAAAGAGCCAGCAGGAATTTACGAATTTTTCACGACTAACTGTTTCTCCCCTGTTGCAAGAAAACTTGCCCACACACCTATGTTTTCAGATTATACTGACTCGTTTTTGAGATAATTAATAGGCTGCCTCGGGTTTTGTGAGTTAATTTCTATGACTTCGATTGCGCGTCGCTGCAATCGATCAGTAACTTGGAGATCCTGTTGAAAGGACGTTAGCAATGGTTTTTGTGAACATAGACGCAATGAAAGCGCCGTTTCGTAAGTACGCATGGATGATGTAATGTGGACAGCTTCTGGTGTTGTGCTCAACTTCACACGTTTCAGGATTGTAGCACCCAACGTTAATCATTTCACTCAACAGTGTGGACCTTAATATTGTGTCTGTAAGAATTCAGGAATGACCAGTCCTGGCACGTTTCCTACTGAATAAATTATGATGTCGCTTTCAGTCATGCGAAAATCAGGCTCGCGTGCTAAATACATTTCGTAGACGATGTAACCTATAGTCAATATGTTTAAGATCGTAAACGTCACTTTTTGCCTCTTCAACGTTGGTGTATCGCCGCTGCAGGATCGATAATTAAAGTCAAACATTTGAATATGTTCTTCTCACAATGTATATTCTGTTTAAATGTCACACGTTATCGCACTGTGGTCACATCTCTAATGCCAGAATGTTGCACTCGCAATAACAAAACTGAAATACAACAACGGCGAAGATTACGAAAATCAAAAAACACGTTCTATAAAACAAGGTATGCAGCATGTAAAGCACAACTCAAAGTATAAGGACCAAAAATCTCAAAGCACAATCACATGGTGCGCTTCTAAAAATAGAAAGGCGAAATCCTCAGAAACCCCAAATTTAGTCTGGTTTATGTACTTATCATTTAATTTAGGTTCGCCTGATTCAGAGCGAATGCAGGACGATCCTAGACCAGCAACCACCTCCTTTATCAAAATCTCATTTAGGAACCTTTCTGTGTTGCATTTCCGCTCCGCTTGTCTTTCATTCTCCAGTGTTCTCATATTCAGGGCCCCGACATGGGAAAGTGCTCCCCCGGAGCGAGTCGAAAAGTGCCGCCCCCCCACAGTCCTAAAGTGCCGCACCCCAAGCCGCGGGTTAAAGCAAAGTCAAGCCTTTCCAGGACGGAATTATTTCATAACAATGCATCATCAGGCTGGAGTTAATTTTGAAAATTTCACTGAAGTGAAATTCCGGGACATTTTGCTATCCGGGACGGGACACCAGGACAGACGTTTAAACCGGGAAAGTCCCGGCCAAACCGGGACGTATGGTGAGTCCAACCTTAACCAAAATCTAAACCTCAATCTAACTTCAGGTTCATTCGTGAAAGACCATTTGCTATTCCTTCTTTTCACCAAAAGTGCCGCCCCGGGGCATTGCCCCCCCCCGCCCCCACCCTTGTCGGGAACCTGTTCATGTACAAAGTATCATCTTTACTTTCAGTTTTGGGCCGTTTTATCAAGCATGATTTGCTTCAACGCTTGACTGTTTGCAATGGCATAACTGGAGGTTTTTGCCAGGGGCGGCAAAACTTAGCTGAATGGGGCCCACTAGCCAACACTCAGAAAAAAAGTTGAAAAATAATAGTGAATTCAGATGTCGTGGATGTCTGTACTAGGTAAAAAAACGAAAACACCCTGAAAAACGCAAAAAACAACAACCTACTGCAAACCAATAGAATTCTAAATATCCAAATGTGAGCTAAAGGGGGGAGGGGCAGTTTTTACATTTAGCTTGCCAGGGGGCGGCTTGCACCCCTGCCGCCCCGTCAGTTACGCCACTGTTTGCCTTGCTATAAAGATATGTAGCCATGAGTCGCACTCGACATGCAATTTTTCAATGGTTCGCATTTGGGTGCAAGCCAGGTCGTCACGCTGCATTAATTGTGCAGTGATTGGTTAACGAGATTTTATTCCAAGGCAGGGATATCTAGAAATTCCAGATATCCCTGTTCCAAGTTTAGATTTGCTGGCCTCAACAAACAAATACAGCAACAACCATATGCAAAATATAAATGGCTGATCACGTAGTTTCCAGCAGTGACACCTTGTCGACAAGTTCTGGACTGCCTACCCAACTGAGGTAGACCATAGAGAAGAACAACGACAGTACACATCCTTGCCGGAGTCCAACATCTATGACGAAGGTTATTGACTTAATTCTGTTGGCGAAACAGAAACTTCTGAGCATGAGTGCAATGACTTCATAACCCGTAGCATACGGCTATCAATTCCGTATTCCTGAAAAACTCCCCAAAGCTTTTTTCCGGGAACCCGGTCGTGAGTTGTTCCACTGTCAGAAAAATAGTGTGGACATTTTGTGCATATTTCTATGATTATTTTCGATTGTGTGCATATATCTAATCGTTTTCTAACTTTTTTTCGAAAACATGCTGGAGAGTGTGAAGTTTGTGGTGCTATGGCCAGGACCAAAACCGCTCTGGACATCCTCCTGCTTTGGTTCACTTATTATGCGGCATTTTTTCGAGGTACAACAGCGGATAACGTTAAGTGAGGATATGTACCCGTAGTTTAGTCCATTCCTTTCGGTTCTCCCTTCTTATGCATGGAGATTACCCCAGTTTACCAACCCTTCGGTCCTTTTCCAGCTCGCAAAGGCCACGTGATACACACCAATCAACCAGAGAAATTCTTTTGTCAAGATTATCATCATAATGTATAACCTTCCCAGCTTTCAGTGACTTGACAACTAGGGTGACTTCGGTCACAGTCAAGATGACTTTCTCCCTGTAATTCACCTCAAGATACCATATTCGTGCTTTCCCCTCAGCAAAGAAATCCCGCAGACGCCTATAGTGATGAGTAGAGAACTATTTGGCTTCGGTATTTGATTATGGTGATTGCTAGATTTATATCAGATCTCACTTATGATGCAATGTTGTAAAACATAAACGGTTGAAAGAAAAGCCCACTTAGAAACAAGTTTTGCACTGCTCAGACTGCTTGGACAAACAACGTCGAACAAGATGGGGTGGATAGATGTCAGTGCCAAATTTAAGATAAGATGCTTATTAGCAGCAAAATCTGTCTAACATGATTGTTCTGTAAACCCTTCAGGTCAGCTGATTTGAATTTATTTCGAACCTGAACGTTCGGTTGTAAGCATCCGCAAGCTTATCCATGGTAATGGAATTCCCATGGAAATCCCATGGGATTTGTTCCATGAGTTTGGACAGTGGGTTTGAAATGTGTTCCATATCTCATCATAAGTAATTTTTACGTCATATAACAGGAATTGTTTGATGTTGAATACCGTTATTTTATGCTCACAACACAGTAAGCGTTGAATGCAGAGGCTCAGTGCTATGGCGTAATAATGCGAAGTCCCAAAAATATGAACGTTGGCGTTGGGCGTTTTTTAGGTGACAACTGAAAAAGGTCACCCAATTTTCATTGGCCCCTATTTGGGGTTTTGGGGTACCTTAGTCAGGCTGTAGAGGCTAAACATAAGTCTTGCACATGATATAATGTACTTCGTATGACTAGTTTCGTGGGAGTCCCATGGGATGAGAGAGTCAATAGTTGCATGAGATGGGACAGAAAAAAGTGTCCCGTGGACAAGCCTGAGCATGAAGGTAAGATGTCAGACCGACTTGCCTGCACGCAGTAATGATTACAAGTCAGTGTTGCCCACTAGCAATACACGGTACTTGATTGTATCGATCAACGAATGGTTAGACACAGAAAAACACTCATGCCACTCGATGGCAGTCAATAGCAGACACACTGCATTGGCAAACAATATCCTGTGTTGAACTAGAGAAGCCAGCTTGGTCTAATTCAGATGAAGAAAAGCTTTATGTTTGGTAGGACATAAAACCGATTGATGGTCTCATTGGTGTCTTCCGGTCGATATACATCAACTTCAGAATAACTCACCAGATCCAGTTTTTTGCTGTTACGATATGTTAGAGCGGAGATTTTGCACTGAACACCACGCGTGCCAGATTAGGAACCGCATGAAGCTCCAAGCGAAGGGCTCCACTGCAAAGTCATTAGCTCTGTCCAATAAATTAATTGTATCTGTGGGTTGTTTGTTTGGTTGCTTTCGTTACTTCTATGTAGCAACTTCAAGCTGAGACAACTTTTATCCTTTCTGCATGGTTTATTGAAAATTTTTGGTAAATTCATTCGCAGTTGTGGTTATCTGCTGAAATGGAAATCTGTTTTTTTATCACGCGTACTGCTTATATCCGTCTTGTTTGTACTTCTATGCACCAGTCATAATCTTTTTTGTGGTTAGATCTATTTATTACGTACAAGAGTAACCATGGAGAATGAAAGAAATACCCCGCGCTCGAGGGAATTGACGTGCCTCTCTGGGGAAATCCTTTTTAGTTAGAGATACAAGCTGAATAGTAAACAGGGCTGTCTAGGTCCTAGGATCACCTCTGTTGTTTTGATTCCATTCGGTGTTTCTATGTACACCTCGTTAAATCAAACCATCAGAAAAAGATTTTGGTCCAGTCCAAGATTTACCCAAAGTGCTACTACGTACGAGTGCACATCATAAAAAAGAATGTCAACACAATCGTTATTGTACTCATGGATCACAGAGAATGTTTTTGAATACACCACATATCCTTGGCTGCTTTTAAACCCGGTAAAATGCGCGTTCCCAGAAGGTTTGCGCTTGAAATTCGCAAACTGCCTTGATTCGCCTGAATTTCACAAACTTAGCAGTGACAGGGAGGGCTGCTGCCCCCATCTCGTACGCCTACGCCCGCAAGCGGTCTTTATTTTAAATTCAATGTACATTTACGCTTGATGATCAACTCAGTAAAATCTGACAAGTCTGAAGCCTGTTTCAGTAGAAAATAATAAAGGCTTTCAGATGGTAAACACTGAAAAATTTGCCATTGTATGTTTTCATGTGTAGTGCATTTCCAACTTTACTAAAGCAGTATTCTTGTTTAAATCTTCAATGCAGCAGTCGGAGTTGAAGGTATATAAGTAACCGTATCACACGGCATGAGTTTGCCCAAAATTACAAAGAAACACAAAACGCTTGCAAAGGTCGAGGGGTCATGTAAAATTCAGTTGAAGTGCATGCTGCAGTTGAGTTTTCACTCAGCCCCTTTTTCTTGTCTTCGACCACCGCTCCGCCGGTCTCGCTAGTGACACGATTACGGATCCAGTTAGCTGTCCCAGAAATAGCTCATTGTAAAAGTTTGAAAACCATTCAGCCACCCAACACATCACTTCTTGCGATAAAAGAACAGTGAACACACATGTACTGCGTTTGTTGTATATTCACTGCCGTAGAATATACAACAAACGTAGTACATGTGTGTTCACTGTTCACTACCGCCATATTCTCATGTAGAGCATTCAGTCTGGAAACCGTATGAAGCAAATGGGCGTAGAGCGCGATGTTAGCAGGAGCGTGAAGATCTTGTTGGATTACTTTTTTTTATAAACTTTAAACGGCGCTTTGAGCATCAGTGAAATGTTTGAAAAGCGCTGAAAACCAAAAGCAGTTCGTCTTTCTTGACAACAGTGAAGCATGTCAACCACAATACCATGGCATGGCACGCCTTCGTGAAAAAATAACTCTCGCCATTACCGCGCGTTGATGCGCAACAAAACCAACAGCGTCAGGTCGCTTTTGTCGCGTGACAATCGTTTTCTGCGCATCACTTGAGAACTTACAAATAGCTTGAGTTAACTATTTCGTGGTTCAGCAGTGTTTCAAGTGTTGGCCAGTTTTGTGAAGAAGGAAAACAACAATCTGTTGGAATATGAAACATATTTTGGCACCGAGCTCGCATGATATAACTATGGTTCAAACCACATCAGCCTGTTTGCAAACTATTGTTTTTCACTAACTCTTATTGAATTACAATCATGTCGGATGGCTGAGTAACAGCAGTTAATGTTTTCGAAAACAATCAGGGAAGGCAAGAAAATATTATAACTGAGCAAGCTTGGGTGTTTATCATGAATTCTAGACTAAGGCACGTAGTTCGCTGTAACGATATGTGATATGAATTGAACAAGCACCTGCCAAAAACAGCCGTACTTTAGTGATAATGGCTAAAAAATATGCTGACTAAGTGGACGTTTCATACGACAGCAGCATGTCCCGAGGGCCAGCTGAACAACTGTGATAAACCACAGGAATAAATGAAGCCGTTTAACCTGTTATGTTTGAGAAGTGAGTTTAAGCCCGCCTGCTTACTAATTCAGAAAATCCTAGGACGGAAGAGGAAAGATAATAACCGCCTTCAGCTAGAACCTCTGCACGCGATGCGCGGATGCTTTGTGGCGAAATAAAGAAGTGCCGCGTATCTTTGTCTCGCAACAATCCGCGCTGTAAGTCATAACATTCGGAACTGCCCAGCCGTCAGGAGCTCTTACAAGAGATTCTAGGAAGGGACAGATTCTTCCCTTTATATTTATGTAGGTAAACGATGCGTTTGGAATAGAACTGTTTATACTTAGGTAGACAGATGTCAGCGCTCCAGGAAAGAAATGTTGGTGCAAAGTAGCTTTTGATAAGCGTGTGCAAGCCAATTATTGCAAACAAACAAAAACAAAAAGATATTAGGATTAATTTGGTAAATGTACTTCATATTATCTGATCATCTATTTTTTACGATTGCCTGCAAATATTGGAAACAGACTGAGGAACTGTAGGTAGGTTTGAAACAAACGTTTTATTACCGATGGTTAACCGGTGATGAAAATTTGAAATAGTTGTATGGCCAAAGCTCTGAATGCAATGCACAAAAGTAATTCACCAACGATTGCTGGCAATTTACTAAGCGGTTTCGCAAATCGGTTTTATTTTGCGTGACATTTTGCGCATGGTCAGAAAAAGCCCCTAAAAAGTTGAATTTTTGATCATGTGCTGCATTTAACGATTCCTATGAGCTATTTTAGTTTGTTTCAAGCCATTACATGGGGAAGCATGGTTCCGATTCGGTTCTATGGAATAAAAACTTTGTTCGAATAATGCTAAATTTTTCTGAAATGTAAGTATGTATGACAACGCAATTTTTTCAAGTACTTGTCGACATAAAGACAGGTGTCATGTGGTTGCGGTACGCATTAATAGTTGCGATACACCTCACTAATTACAGGTTATTGCGTGGGCGGGCTCTGTTGCAACCAGCCCACGATTGTATCAGCGGGCTTCCATTCGCACGCGATACGAAAATGTTCGGATGTCCGCTGTCAAGCGGAATTTCTGGACGGTTTCTCTGGTCAAAAACTGGTGAAGCGTCATCTTATTTCTGCTATGATTTGCAAAATCACATGGCTTAACATTTCGGTTTTAGTCCCTATATTATTCCCGCAAAGCTTCCCCTTGAGTATGGCTGTTTAGGCTTGAGTACAATTATTAACACATAAATCATTATAATATGTAAAGTGTCTTGTCAGGAAGTGGTAGAAGCTGTGAACAGTGCGTTGGACGCTTGCAGAAACCTTTGCTTCTTCTTGCTTGAAATTGTCTTGATTTTTACGCTTTTTTATCTCTGTATTACAGCAACGCGGTCTTCTACACTTGAATAAAATAAATCGCGTCACCGTTTTTATACACTAGTGAAAAGCTTGACACACTGTGTGCATTACTACCCCATTCTGTTCAAGTGCGACTATTTCGTCATCACGAATATCACTGTATAACCCTCGACGACGGTTCTTTGTAATACGACGAAGCAAAGTTTTGCGACCACAGAAGAGAAGAGCGAGTCCTACTGCACATCCATTCGCCATGGAAAGTCCAGATCATCAAAGAGATCAAGACACCCCCAGCCCTGCCCCCTCGACTGAGGAAATGGTTGTAACAAAGAGCGGCTCAGATGCAGGCCACGTGAAGCGACCAATGAACGCCTTCATGGTTTGGTCGCGCGGCCAGAGAAGAAAAATGGCTCAGGAAAATCCGAAAATGCACAATTCCGAAATTTCAAAAGTAAGTTGACTTCACCGCGATTAGTTTGCCATTCGACGTAGGCGACATGTTGACTACAGTTTTCAAAACAATTTCTTTTGTGGCGGCGACCGTGGGTGTTGTATTGAAAGGTATTTTACTTGTTTTTAAATGGTGATACTGTAGCAGCGAAAACAAAAACAGGTTTACAGACGATTGCCTTTGACTACACTGTTCTATAGCTGACCACTTCATTTTTTGTTAACAGCGTTTGGGTGCGTCTTGGAAGCTTTTGTCGGAGTGTGAGAAGCGGCCATTCATCGACGAGGCAAAGCGACTTCGGGCGCTTCACATGAAGGAACACCCAGACTATAAGTACCGACCTCGACGCAAGCCCAAGTCGCTCATGAAGTCCAAAGACCGCTTTGCTTTCCCTTTGTTTTCTTCGTCTGGCCTTCATTCTCCAACCCAAGACCGGTCCGTGGTGATGGCAGCTCAACAAGCAGCAGGTACGGATATTGAGTAGAAACCTAAATGGGGCCTTTACCGCAGGTTTAATATGTTATGGCGCAAGTTAGAAAGCTATGAAAGAAGCTTTTGTGTATCGTTGGGTGCTCAAGTTGTTTACGACCGAGCAGCTTCGATGAAACTTTGCTAAGCCTCTATCTTTTCGAAAATAATTTCCCTTAGAAAGATTTTCAGAAACTTCAGACTTGTAAAAGTTTTGCTTGTTTTCAACAGCCGCGCAAATGTCTATCGATCCAGTCGTTGTGGAAAAAGCGAGAGCAGCAGCTGCAGCAGCCTTTTATCCGACGTCACAGTCCCTAACGACGACTTCTTTTCCGAGTCTGAATCCACTTTCTATGACGTCGCAATCGGATGCAGCTCAACTCGCTGCAGCGATCACTCAAAGTCGGCTGGCTGCAGCTGCAGCAGCAGCGCGCGATCTGTCGTCTTCCCCGGTCTATCAAGGAAGCAATGCACTTTACTCCCCTGGCCACGGCACAGGTGTGTATCACAATGATTGGTGCAAAGCAATTGTTACGTCACTAGGGTTTTAACAATTCGAAAAGATCATCACTGAAGAAGACAAAAAGCCAGTCGTGAATGTATTTTGTATTAATTGCCTGTTTGCGAGCGGCGGTGATTCGTTATCTGATATGATGCCGGCGGCAGAAATTAATAATAACAGATTTCGTCATAGTTTTACTGAACAAAGTCTATGGTCACATGATATAATTTGTAAAGATTTTGACTGTTGCGTTCCAATCCACAGTTGTTAAAGAACCTGCAAAACACTTGTGGCTGCTTCAAAGTCAGTGCTGACAGCATATTTCCTGTAGCTATTGTTATCAAGTCGAGCATGATAGCGATACCACGTTGTTCACTCTTTTAAAGAAAGAAATGTAGAGCTTTTTATGTCAGTAAAATACGATTCACGAGGCAATGAACAAAACTTTAAATGAATCCTCAATGCATTGCAGCTGCTACAAGTTCCAGTTCCTTTCTTTCAACACCTTCGTCGCCAAGCGCAGCCGCAATGGCAGCTGCTGTTATGAACGCCGGACCTTTCGTCTTCCCACCTGCAAGATCAGGATCATGGTCACCAACACTTGCAGCAAGTTCTACTTTGACGAGCCCATTCGCTTACATCTTGGTGCCGGGAGCTGCATCTCCTTTTGCGCAGTCTCCACTGAAGTCAGGTCTGGATTACTTTGCACCTTTGCCATTGCCAGCAATGTAAAGCAGGCCAAGCTCGAAGACAAACCAGTTTACCAGGAAGCTGGTGTCCACAGGAAGATGCAATGCAGGTGGATCAGGGAGGATGCCACTGATGAAGAGAATGCAGAGGTCTCGTCTGCTCAGTGAATCGTTGCATCTGATTGCGCAGATGACACAGAGAAGAAACAACGCACGAAGCGTTATTTCACTCATCGTTTTCACGGTTGCAATTTTTAAATTCTTGTTCGCTAGTTGCCAACGCTTGCTTGTTTATTTTATGTTTTTTTTAACGGCGCTACGACGAGCCTGACGTTGTTTTCAACAACGCGTGGCGATTTCGTTCCGACATTTCGAGTCCGCAGACATCAGACCGACGTGATATAACCACGGTGTTGCAATATCCGCATTGTCAGATCACACAAGAGGTGATCTTGAATAACGGATATCTACTTCGAAGCAGGGTCAAGTGCTCTGCCGAAATATTGGACTCGCGTGCCATAACACTTATCGAAACAGCTGAAATATATATTAAGGCTTTTTACTGACCTTGTCTTGAAATTACTTTTCCAGACTATAGTCAAAGCAAGTCTGTGTTGCTCAAGTTTACAAACCACAGGTCCCGTTCTCCTGCAGTGCAAAGTCAAGAACATACCTATGGCTACTTACAAAAAGCTATTTCTTCTCGGTGCAATATACACGAAGTTTTCGTTCTGACCCGCGGTATGCACAAAGTTTATGAATCTGTTCGCGCCATCGACGAGTGTGGTTCACAAAGACATCCACCGAGTTTATGCTTCCGCTGCTACTGTAACTTGTTCGCTGCTATAGTGCGCTTCTGCCGCGCGCAAAATCACTTCAATTTGTGTTTTCAGTGTTGCTTTGGCAAAATGGCCAGCTTTGACGAAAGCGTCAAAGAGGCGTTTCACAAGACTTGGTGAAGTTTGCATCTGGTGGTGCAAGCTTAACGTCTTATAATAACCTTGAGGCAACGGAGTCATTCATTCACAGTGACTCACGCGCAGCTTTGTTTCTGGTCGCCTTATGTGCTTTTGCTTACAACACTAATGACTCGCAAGACGTGGTTACAAACATTTGCGACGGGGCGAGTTGTGTGACTGAGGCGTACATACTGTGTACCGAAAACCGAATTTGCTGCAAAAATACAAACTTCATGAAGACTTTCTAAAATTGTTGTGATGGTTGACTGGCGCAACTTTGGCTACTGTAAACGTGTAATTAAAGAAAGATGGGGGCCAAACAGAATCGTAACGGCAGTTGTGATTTTCATCAGAATATTCAATAATTTAAACTTGGAACATTCTTACGAACTAGCGATATGTTGTGCAATTTTAGCCGAGCCAAGTTTCTTTAAAAATCATCGCCTGGTCTTGTTGACAGTAAAAGCAACTCGCTTTCTTGCCCTGGGGCGTCTTCTATAAATGGCTGTCACTTCAGACAAGTAAATATCAGCGAGAAATATGGCAACACTTCCGTGCACAAACAGGTCAGACTATCATTCACTGCATGGGGCCAGGAATGCTGAAACAAGACCTTTATTTCAGGCGACTGATATTCAAGAACCTTAATAACCTTCCATGTTGAAAAAAATACGAACAACCTTTTACGACAAGTAGGAAAAACAAATCGTATGCGAGACGACTATCGCTTCTGTAAGCTGAAAAGCTTTATAGCGAGCTATTGGGACAGTTTGATTAGCATTTACCGATTCATTTGTATAAAGGGCAACGTTAGATTCAAATAGTTTTCTGCTTTATCCCATGGGATTTCGTGAAAGTCTTTATTTATCCCATGAATTCCGATTGCAACAAAATTTTGAAACGGGTTTTTGCAAGAAAACGACAAAAACGTTTCAAATTTCAGTTTGCTTGTAATTTCTAAACAGTGAAGTATAGAAGGGATGAAGAAACTGGATTTTGACTGTTCTTTGTAATGTAAACAATTCCAATATGAATGCAAGATTCAGGAAAAAGATAAACAGCGCGATAAATCGATTACTCATTGTGACTTCCGTTGTTTTAACGGAGAACGTCTTACTAATTTTTACGTTTATAGGACCCATTTCAACAATAAATTAATTCTGTTGCAACAACCAGTATTATAGCTTTATAGCTTCAGTTTCTTGCAATCTCAACAGATGCAAGGTTTTACCTCGCAAGTTCGCCCGAATGGTAGTCTCAGGTAATAGTTTGTTGCCGTTTGCAGTTTGAAAAAAAAACTGAACATTCAGCATTTTCAAAAATTTTTAATTTTTTTTCCAATCAACGCAACACAATCAAGATATCACATGTACAATCGCGTTTATCGTAGGTTTTTATAAATAACAACTCTTTCGTGAAGTAGAATTCAAACGAGATCGGAATGTAATTTAAGATTTTCACCACAATCATTTTACATATGGCTATTTAAGCAACCATAACCGATTTTCCACCTGCACTGCAATATCGCTACGATTTATGTCCTGAAGCAAAAAAACTGTTGGAAAATACTCAAAAACAGGAAATTATTGTCTATTGGCAGAAAAACAAACCACTTAAGGCACAAAATATGAAATTATTGGAAAGCGGCACGGGAAGTATTGAAAAACTGTTTGGAAAACAGCGCTAGAAATGTTGTGCAAAAATATTTGTAAGGTGAAGAGCGTCCTTCAGCATTCAGCCATATCTGCGCTGAATTCTTGTTCAAAGCAATTAATCGAAACTTGCGTGAACTCCTCTACTTTAATTTTAAACTGCACTTTTGAATTTTTCAACGTTATGTAAGAACGTTTTCAAATCTTGCCCAAGGGCAGTCATAGTCATATTTTGGAAGATTTGAAAGATTCGTGGGCGATAAAGTGTTTTTCTGAGACAATACCTGACCGGAAAAGGACAGTGAATACTTTAAATATCACAACACCTTTTAGTTGTTGCGCTTTATTAAAACCTGCAATCATCGGTTGTTTGTGCACGAAACTCTGTTGAATTATTTGAGACTCAAGAAACTGGCAAAAAACTGCAACCACGAAAAACGCATTTACTACTTTGCAACTGAAATATTTGCTTACGACTGGCGGGTTGTATCTGGTTGCAACAAAACAAGACAACCTGTTTAGGAGTCCGATATACCACACCCTGAATTGTGGTTACCTGCACGCACAAGACGGTCGACTTTGATTCAGTAAAAGCAGGCACCCTGCGGTAACGCGTGATCGGGCGCCAATGGTCCAACTCGCAGGACCATTTAAGGTGCTGTCAGGCGTGCAGAGACGGAATGCTGTTTTGTGAGAAGGGATGGAAAACAAAACGCGGCTATTGTTCCGCGTACAATGGTCAAGAATGTGTTAAGCACAGGAGATCCTAGTTTACAATAATTGTGCCTTGCCAGTCGAATAGTAACAATGTGTTTCATTTCCCAAAGATTAGAGTTAATTTTTAAGGTTTGCCGAAGTAAGTTGGCTGGCATTTTTGGCAATCGTTTTAGGTTTTTGCAAAAGTACTCATCAAATCCACGGCAAACAAAATATCTGATGTCCTCCATACAAGTCAGAAAACTAAATAAAATAAAAGTGATTTGAAATATTGGCTCTTAAACATAGTTTTTGGCTTCGCACCTTTTGAATGTAGGTCCATTTTATTCGTTTTCTCTGAAACTGCCAAATATGTGAGAAGCAAATCGCAAGCATCGACAAAAGCACAACTTTTGAAATAACGGCAGATCACTAATTTGTTATTTCCAAACACGTTCTTGATGCATGAATCAACACATATTATCCAAAAGCGGCCTGGTAGGAGAGAACGCCAAATGCATTGACCTTTATCTCATCAAAAACCTGCCGTGATTTAAAGCGAACTGGCTTTCATCCCCGCCATGTCATGAGAACTTTGGCAGCGCAAGCGATATTGTTAATCAGTGAGTTGTTGTGGATTCCCACATGTGCCGTGTTTCCATAAACCTGCGTTGAACAGAAGTGAAACGAATTAAATCAGCGAATTGAATCAGTTCTTTGTAACCTTCGTCTGACGACACGCAGCTTCCAACTTCTTGTCTCGACAAATTTCTTTGTAGTCTATCAAAAATTGGTTTCTCACAACACTTCGCGTGATTCATGTTTTAATGTTATGGCGTTATGACATCACAAAGGAACAAGAGCGATCGAGTGCTGGCGCGATATAATTCGACGTCGCCCGGGGCAACATACCGTTCTAGAATCTGTTTGTTTTTTACGGCGGCTCTCGGGACGCCCCGAACGATCATCGCAGCTTCGCACGCGATCGCGAACTTGGCCGGTTTTAATTACAATCGCTTTGCTGGCCAATGATTAGCGCCTTAGAAGTAATCGCCGAAATCATCCGCCTTTTCTGCGTCGACTTTGTCACGCGATTTGCTACAACAAAGGATGCACTTTAGAAAATCGAGAATTCGCTTCCTTCATTTTTTCATGTGTGATTGGTACACTTTGGTGGTGACAATTAAGAAGTAACGAAATGACACTTATTTATTTGATCAAGGAGCACTACACATTATTTTCGTCCCTTGTTCACCACAGCCCTGAAATGGGCCAAGCTCGCACGAACACTGCGGTTCATAAAAAGGGCAATACAAGCATTTATTAATTTTCCTAGTAATTACCCACGTAGTAGTTTACACAGGCATTTGCTGTAAGTACACCGGTTTTTTTTACCACGTCGATCGCGAAATTTTCTGAGCGCAGATATTTTTTTTACTTTTTCTAATAATTACCGCTTCTATTTCTAACAATTACTACTATACTTTAAATGCAACCAGAGAGTTTATATATGAGCATTCTCAACTGAAATGCAAACAACCTATTTATACATTAATATTTTTCGCCACCTGTCGCTATTTCACGACAATCCACTTAGAAGAGTGAAAACGCAAGGTATGGACGATCACATAGTACGGTTTCGTTCGTAAATGCCAAGTGGATAACTTTATTGCCGCAAGTAACGGCGCAGTTGGTAGTGTTGAGGTTTATCGCATCTGCAGGACTTTCAAACCGAAAAATTATGGCTGCTCACAGCGGAACTGAGACGTAGTGTGTTTATTTTCAATGGAAATTGTACAAAGGTTGAGTTAGGCCTACGGTGCGAAAGCGGGGAATTTTTGGTGAGCGTACGCTTCATTAAAAATTAACTTTCTGAAACCTGTGTAGTTTTACGCACCTTTTAGGGCATGGTACAGTCAAGAAAGTTCATTTTATTTTATCGCAACGCTTTATTTAGATCTTAAAGTGTAGGGCTTAAAGCCGATGTTCCATGAAGGATAATGCGAACGATTAGGTACTCACAATTGCTTTAATTCTACGTATGAAAGTAAGCGTTTAAAATTGGCTGCAGCAAATCCAGGCCAAATATTTTTATGCAGAGCTGTACGCTTGACTGCACATTCCGTGGCTCTGAATAAAAACTGACAGGTTAGTTTCTTCTCGATCGTCGATGTTTGTTTTCTTTCATAGCAATAATTTCTTTCATAACAAATTACCCGCAAACAATGCAGCTGTTTTGATTAGTGTTCCGAACCTTCGATTTGAATGTGTGGTTTGCTTTCCTGCCAAACACTGCGCGAAGTGTTGCCCAGTAGCATTCAACTGGCGAGGATGACACGGCAAAATTAGCCTGACCGCATAATCTAGTCACCAGCGTTGAAAAACTATGTTTCAAGAGCATCCAATTTCGAACTCTTGTATGCTATTGTCTTCTCTTATTTCTTTGATCGGCGGAGCCTGGTGCGTACCGGAGCGATCGACGCTGTGATGTCACAGACTACTATTGTGATGCGTAAGTTTTTTGCGCCAACCAGTGACATGAAATCGCGTGCGAAGCGACAACCACACAAGGCGGGCCGGTCAGACCGAACAGGGTTGAAAATGATTTCAGACTGCGATTACTCCAGTGGTACTTTCCAGCCCTGCGTTGTTTTTAATCTTTCGGGCGGTCGATTGTAACAGCCGAAGAACAAAAGTGAGATTATTTCGTAATACAATACATCGAAAGTGCCTGTACAATGAACGTTTTCAACGACAATTTGTCGAATAAACGTTCCGCCAGACGGCGCTTGCTCATACTTGAGCGAAAACATGGAATAATAAAAGAACAACTGAAAACAGTGCAACGAAGTTACTTTTAGAGATACGTTATTACCAAAGCAAAAACAAAAATCCTTGCAATTTCGTCAACATGTTTTTACTCAAATTATGCGAGCTGGAAGCACACATGGACTTTGCGGTTAGCCGGAGGAAATTCGCTGATGAAGCCGCAAACGAGAATAATCGTTTTCGTTTGCCTTTTTGCAAAAAGTGGCATAACAGAAAAATGTAAAAGTGGCAGAAAAACCATGCAAACGCTCGTGCACCAGGTTGAGTGGTCAGGGTGAATTGTTTGCGGTACTGGATTAACGTGAAGATGGCGAAAACAGACGTATTCTGGCTGAGGTTTCTGAAAAAAAATACGACATGTCGTTTAATTATCCGAGACGTTTCCTCGTGAAAAGTGTGGATTAGTGCCGAGGTAGGCAAAGATCTGCTGCTCCTCCTCCTGCTGCTCCTCCTCCTGAATAGACTTTGTCGCGAAATGCAAAGAAGGCTCTTACGCGACGCTTTCTGCGGGTAAATTTATGCAATCTGCCAAAACCATTAAGAACCATCTAGAAGAGTAAAGTCATCTTACAAACGGTTAAATCCCACTGCCGGTTCGTGCCACATGCAGCAATGAGAAAACAAAACTCACGTTTCAGGAAATATGTTTTGAAGTGTTAAAATGTTGTATTCTTGGATGTGACGCGATCAAGCCCCGAGGAAGGAAGTTTATCCGGGTAGAATCGAATCTAAAATAATGGTTATAGCAACTCCATGTGGTTGGTTTGAGAATCAACTGAAATGTGTTGCTTCAGAAAACGAAGTGATCAACGTTTGCGTTTGTTTGCGAAGAAAACGAGATGACGTCGAACAATTAAAACTAGCGCTGGAATGCTCACTTGATTTTAAGATGTTTAGCAGGATTGTACGCAACTTGACACACCCGCACAGTGCGCGAACATTTCTAAAAAAATATGCTGGCAAGCAACGCCCTTCAATTATGAAACAAAAGCGCAAGATTTAACTTTTAATTGAAAGTCGACCATGTGAGGAGACACAAGTGCGAATCTCTGTTCGCGACAAGTGAGGAATGACTCAAATTTTGTCATAGCTTACCACCAGTGATGGTCCGAATCGACTGATCTTCAGGCTATAGAATAATATGAACGTATATGCATTGCAGCTCACTTTTCATCAGGCCATGCCGCACTTTTGATCAACTCTTTGTAAAATAAAAAATCACAAACCATTGATCGTGATTCCACGTAGGCTTTGACAAAAGACATTCAAGTAATTATTCACTCAACGTCCAGACGACATTGTTTCGGCCATTTTGGCCTCATCAGCAGAGTAGGCCTACAGACTAACAGGCTGCGCGTTGTTGGTGCAGTAATTGATGATTTTTTTCTGCGAAGTCAAATGATTGCTGCTTTTTCATTCAACCAACGTTTTTCAACTCTCCGTCTGCGAACGTTAGTAAACTGAACCATGTCCCCAAATTTAATGTTGTCACTGAAATTTCAAAATCTTTTCCTCGGATTTCCCACAAAATTGTACTATCATCTGTAACACGCAAAAAAGAACAGCTTTCGTAAGTAAAAATCTTACTTAGAAAGAGCATGGTTGCGATGAGAAAACAAGGACTAATTGGTGTAAGAATACTGCACTCACAAACCACTATCCAGTCCCATCGCTACGGGAGGGCTTTGGTGGGCTTAGCCCCCCAAAGAAAGCTCCAAGCTCCCCAAATTGAAATTTGAAACACTATATGTTAGTGGATTTTTGTCAAATTTGAATGTCAAGCCCCACTGCAAGAAGGTAAAGCCCCCTATTGATGACTTTCTGGCGACGGTTCTGCCAATAGCATTCATGAAGTGCCACCAAAAAGCTCGCCATCTTTTGTGAAGGTTGTTTCACAAAGGAAAGACAATAAATTTATAGGGGGGCTTTACTCTTTCGTATAATAAATTTATACGAAACTCACTTCCAAAAAATTTCTTGGGAGTAATATCCTACAATTCTTTGTCAAATATGACCTTCCTGTATTTTAAGGTATTTTTTATGCTATTCAAATGGGCAAGGTACAGGTAAACTCTTTGAGTGTTTTTTCCTTTATATTGGTGCGTTATTTGTCGAATGAAATATATACAGCGTTCACGAAGTGCCGAACACTGCACTTCCCACAATGAGCAACTTTTTTACACTGCGAGAGTAGAGATCCTGAAACATCTCAGTGTTTTTGTTTCAAAACTACTGGAGATGCAGTACACGGTCTTTTCAACGTGAACCACAGTTTTGATTTGAGTGCCACGTCGACACCAGAAATTGCGTATCCTACTCGTCGTTTTCAAGCTTAACAGGCAAAGCAACATAACCCTGCAACGAAGTCGCGAAAAGCACATGGTAACTTTCGTGTTATTTAGGATTAATCACGTTCCTGTGTTTTTCGTAAATACCAAAACTTGCCTCCGGGCGCAAAAAAACTTTCAACGACAGGTCGATGCTTTTAATGCAACTAGCAAACAGGGAACTGGCATCTCAAAACAGCTTGGCACATTTCAATTGTTTGCAACTCCGCTAATTTTTACTGGTTCGAAATGTTGTTTGCTGCATTTCAGAAAATGAAACTCAGTCAGATGACAGATCCAGTGAAAGTAATCATTGATGTGTCGTGACGACTGAGCTATAACAGCTTATGAGAAAAACATACACCCTATCACAGTCTGAAAAACATTCTAACAGCTGCAGAAAATTGGTAAAATTTGCAAGTACAACAGTAGTAGCTTTTTCTCGGTACAAAAAGCAACTCCACATTTCAAAGTGTCGGCTCTCTAGTTCCTGAACAAACGCCCTTTGTTCAGAGCACTAACTTCGAAAGAAATATCGTCATCTTAGAAAGGTGGTGTACTTCAAATGAATTTTGGGGTAAATGATCCTTTGGAAAGAGTAAAATTTCCCAAACTAAATTTACTTCAAGTTTCTGGCAGTGCTTTTCACAAAAAATCCGCAACTTTAAAGGTTTGCTTGATTAACGTATTCAATTACCCTTTGGAACGCGTACAATCAAATCACTTGAACTGTTTCTGGTTTTTATTTCCCCGATGCTTTTCTGCAAGTTTGCTTTTCTTAGGTGTTAAACCATAACGTTTTAGTTAATATTTAGGAATGCCAGGCTGAGTTGATAAGATCCACCTTGATGTGGCCAATATGGTTTTGCGAGGAAAATAACAGGGGCTGTTTTTCTTGGTTTTAATAGTAAAAAAATGTTTTGGTGGTATGACTTTTTGTCTGACGATTCTTTCGTTTTCGAAACACCACCTTTGCGATTGTAAGTACGTCGTCAACTATCTCTGTATTTCACTCGAAAATGCTTTTATTTCCCACTGATTGGGAAACAGTGAAATGAAATAAAAGATGACATTGATTGCCTTGCCGAAAAATTGCAACTATAGCAAGTTTTTGCAAAAGGCAAGTAAATGAAAGACGACGACTAATAAGAAGCATTGCAACTTGCATGTTCACAAAAATCCACGATAGTTGCAAACAGTGTTTGTATTGTTTTACGTACGAAGCATGCCTGTAGAAAAGTTTTATACCATCTTCATAGCATTGTTGTTTTCATACAGTGTCTTTGTCAATAAAGACTGAATGTTGTTTCAGGGCATCCTTGATTGTTTCTTTCCACTGTGGAAAATGAACCATCTTTGAGGCCTACGTTTTACCTTATTTTCCTTTCCTCTTTGAATGACGTCAGCTCGTCTTAATGATTTCAAAGGCAAACCCGAATTAGTGATGATGCACACAAGAATGCCAAAACCTTTTGTCTACTTAACACATCTCAATGACTGTGGAAATCACCTTGTGTGAGTACTTCAGCTTGCACACAATATGGAGGTGATGCTCTACAACAGTGTACGATCGTCGAAAGAACTCAGGCCTGTCGGCGGAAGTTGTTTTTCAGCAAACAGCTTCCGCGTTTCAGGATATACTGGCTTTGGTTAGACGTTACAATTCAGCCGGGCATTTCTGCGCGTGCAAGATGCAAGATTACAAACAAGTACTACTTTTTCTGTCATTGAACCAAAAGCGCTTTTGTCTGCCTCGAATGCACCTTCTTACAGAACAAATGGCTATAGACTACATCACAAAAGTATTGGCTTGGCCTTTCAGCTGTTGCTTAAAATCTATATTGTTGAAAGTGGATGCGTCAAGTGGCCGCATAGGGCCGTTGCAGACAGGAGCGTAGTGGGGTGAGAACGGCGTTCCCACACTTTTTTCAAGTTTTGCTTTAAAATGAGTTTGAAGCTGTTTTAAAATGGCTAGTTTTTTGCGTGCGTTCCCACACCTTTTGGTTAACACTACATCTCTGGTTGCAGACTGAATCAGTGATGTACTTCGGGCACTAACAACTTGTGTTAAAACCACGAATATACTTTTGTTACACATTTAAGCAAGCAGCCTGTGGTGACGTCAAAAAACGTCAAAGTTTTCAATGACGTCCACTCTAAAACCTATTTTGGGTTTGAGAAAGAAAGCTGAAGATGTTGAGTTTTGCTCACTGTGATCACTTTTTAAAACTATTTGCAAAAGTCAGTTTCACTTTATCAAGAAAAGTTTCCCTGTAGACGATTTGGATTAGCTTTCAGATGTCAAAAACTTAAACTGTTGTTTTTACTCATGCCTTAGTTTGTGTTTCTAAGAACATTGCAATCTTTTCCACTCATGTAGAGCAAAGCAGACAGATAGCAAAAGTAAAAACTTGTAAGAAACTCTGTTTGTAAAACTTTGGAACATATCTAAAGTTGGTCCTTTCAATGATGTGATATAAACAATCGGTCCAAGACGCTAATTAGAACTGAAGAATTCTGTATGGATATGCGAGGAAAATATTTCAAAACTTCGTGACGTCGCAACTGAGCTTGTCTTGCTGAGTGAAGCTGTGCGATTGTTGTACAAGAAAGGCGCGTGCCTCGAATTCTCACTCCTTTGCTGAGCTCTGACCGAATCTTAAGTAGCTGTTGTAGAGTGGTTAAGTGGCTCATGCGTACGCTTAACAAGAGAACAAAGTTAAAACAAGAGATGAAAATTAAAATTAAATTAAAACAATTTGAAAATTACCGTTTGCATTTGAAGCGACAAAGTTTTGGTGGTAGGTCATTCGCAGGAGAAAGGAAAATTAACCTCAAGCAAAAATTCTTTTGGCGCAAGACAACGTTTTTTCGAAGTGAATGATGCCTTTCCAAATAATTTCAACCTCACAATTAGAGAGATATGGTTACAAAAGGATTTCATGTACCAAAAACTTCCAATGCCATCAGTTAATTCTGAAAGTTAAGTTAGGTTTTCTTCACATGTTTGAAACCTGAAATGCTCCGACAAATTTTCGTATTAACTTGATTTTAGCTTTTTGCTTCTTCTTCATCATTTGAGCGAGTTGGTTTGAATAAAAAATGCTTAGTTTGCGTAGCTTTTCGCTGTTAAACGTAGTTAACTGAAAACTCCAAGCGACGTGTGGATTTAAATGTCACGAAATTTTTCTACCTGAGTTTGATTCTTACAGCAAATCTTACAATCTTCTATCCAAGACACGCTTTGAATAATTTCAAGAAAAGAAATTGATTTCTTGCTGAAGACAACTTGCCCATATGACTCAAAGCAAATTAGCCTACTCTTTATTTTAACTAAAACGTTCAAGCAAATCTTCGTATTCACTGCAAAGTAAGTAATCGGTAGAGTTTGACCTGTAAAAACATTGTCAGGCTATCTCTACATTTTAGTTGGATTCAGTTGTGTTGAAGACATTCGACTGCTGCTAAATGCAGCTCTTTAACAACGCTTAGTGTTTGTGCTGCAGAAGTGTATGAAAATACGCAACAGTTTGATGTGCATCTATTTTACATCAATCAATAGACCTAAAAAGTTTTTCTCATGTTCTGAGCCATATACTTTAAGGAAAGCAAACAAACAGAACAACAACTGTTTGTTGATCTGCAATTTCAGCTAATTGCAAATCACCGCTATGTGGAGAAACGCTGGCACGGTGAAGCAACACAAGGGCCGGTGTCACCCGCTAATGGTTCTATCCGGTTTATGACAGCAAACAATAGGCGTCGTGAAACGACACAGATCATGTATACTCTATATCGATTTAGGGCAAACGTATGCTAGCAAATCCATTGTGCAGTATAAAAACATTTATTGTGATCGGGGCGTATATCTTGAAGTGTTGTACGATGTAACAAAAGATTGATCGTGTTCGCCTTTCAAACGGTCTCTACACACAGGTTCTTGATGCCTTTTCTCATTGTTGTCCTGCTGTTGCAGCGCAGTGTGACATTTAGCAATCCAACTGCGTCCAAACACCATTCTGTAAACGACTGAGCAATAGCTATTGTGTAGTAACAATAGCGCTCAGTGCAGTCTATCACAACAATAGAAGCTACCTACTGCGCTGTGCATTGTAATATTTCTTTGAAATATAAACATTTGTTGGCCGCGTAGCAGCACCTCAATAGTCGCTCGACACTTTAATGAGAGAAACGATCTCAATGGTGTTAGTCACGTTGCAAGCAGAAGTATAAAAGCTCTTTGCCTCCAACGGACGTTTTAATTGAAACTTCCCAGTTGCGAAAACATTGTTTCGCTGTCATGTGCCAACAGCATTGGTGTTGATAGAAAGACGCTGAAACCACGCTATGAACATCTCAACAACTTTTCTTCCTCAAAAAACAATGAGAACCTAATGAAGTAAAGAACAAAGATGCTTGTTTTTAGTACTTCCAGAGCAATACATTGCTCCATGGTCTACTAGTAAAAAGTTTGCATTATATCTCTGAAAAGTGTTTGCCGATTGGCCCTGCGAAAGTCACATTGAAAAAATGTAGCCATTGTCACCGCCTTCAGAACCACACCCACCCAAGGTGTTAAGACCGATGGGTAAATCCAAATTCCGGTTTGAGACCAGAAGTCGAATATTGAAAGGTTGTTTCAGAAGTAGAATAAAATGGTTTTCTACTTATTCAAAGGGCAGTGTTTGGACAAGGTTAGTGGTGTGCAGTGGCTATCGCGCTAATAACTTATTCTAACCTACTATTTCTAGCATTTTGTCCTGCTTGGTCTCCAGGCCCAACAAACTTGCAGGAATTGTAACCGCATTGAAGGCATTCGGATGTTCTGACGCCCTGCTAGACAGGGGCGGATCCAGGGGGTCAATTGGAGCGATCGTGCCCCTAAAACCTTCGAAAGTAACTTAATTCACCATAATTTTGTACAATTCGGAAAACAGCATTCGTGATATAAAGCCATTTTGTCGTCCATTGTTTTATCACAGCAATGTTGTGAAGAATACTTCATCTCCATTGGCCTTGCACCAGCGACGCCGTTATAAGATTGAGTATCAGATATTACTGAAATCGCCCCCCCTAACCTTAGTGGCTGGATCCGCCCTGCTGCTAGGTGAAGTTTATGCAAATAGCTGACTGACTTTTCCTTGTACTCATAGAAAAAAACTAGAGTTTGACAGGAGCACTGGAATCACATGAAGTGCGGTCAAGTTAAGCCTGATCAGAAGTCACAAAAGTCTTGCGTGAAGCGGAGGGGGAGTCTGTGTTAATGATCCATGCTTAAGTTTATAGATGAACAAGAACGAACAAACCAAAGTTTGTGGGGTTAATATCAAAAGCTTCTTCCTGCAATCGTATCCAAAGAAAAAGGCGAGTTGAATTCCTTGGAATTGGAGTAGATGCTGAGTTAAAAACAGACTTTTACCTTTCAAGTGTTTCGGGGTTACTGCAGCTCTGTGGGAAGTAGTTTACATTCAGAAAGAAGCAGTTAAGATATTAGAAGCATGATCATCCCGAACAAACAACATTTACTGAGCCACGTGATGAGACACTCAAAGCTTTAGACCAGTGGTTCCCAACCGGGGTGCCGCGNNACCCTGGGGTGCCATTTACAGTGCCCAGGGGTGCCGCGGGCTAACACGTTTTTTTACCATATCATTAAAAATACATTTTCAANCTGTCATCAAACCTCAA
>JGI24158J21664_10000955_pt1 | contig 30103 bp, 19 predicted proteins | sample Ectturendosymbi3_FD_21664 | JGI IMG/M metagenome (IMG submission 21664)
TGTTGGTCTTTATTGCGTAACAATAACATGGCAACAAATCTTCAAAAGTTCACTTCATATTACGGTAGCAGGCGTTTTGTTGCATGTGACTGTTGAACGTACACATCTTGGCAGGTAATTCAGCGAGACAGCGACATGCTGATAGTGGTAAGCCACGTACATTTATACTTTGTGAAAAGAAGCACGAGTGAGTCTGTAGCAATGTTTCCACAAGTATGAAAAATCCATAATTATTAGTGCGAGTGTGACCAACGTGCCTGAGTGTCAAACTACACTTATGCAGGCTACTTTTCATGCAGTACAAAATTACGTGGCTTGTCAGAATGCATCTATGCAGGCTTGTGGGAATACGTCTTAATCATTAAGGCTTAGCTCTGACATCTGAGTGAATACTGAGTGCAAAGCCATATTGGCTGTGGCGAGTTTTCATAATTCATCTGGTCAGTTTTGCAAAACCTGCGTGGTGTTTGAGTAAGTTTGTCCGTAGCTGTGTTAACATACATGTATACTTAATTGTCCGGTTTGTGTAGCAAGGTTTTACTGATCGCTTTGGAGGAGATCCCAGACGTTTGCAGCTCTTGTTTCTAAGTGATGCTGACAAGTCTTGCTAGCTGATCCCGCAATCAGGGGAGGAGCAACTGGGCATGTCTCCCTTGAAATTTTCCAAAACATGTTTAGTTGTTAGTTCAGTTGAATATATCAGCTGGGTGCGGCCCTGCTTGCTAAGTAAAATAAAGTCATAATTTGTGATTTCGTTGAAAACCATGGCAATACAATGCTTTTTTCTTTACAGATCAGGGCAATGCTTACTTGAAAAGAAATGCCCTGCGTTGAAAATCTGCAGATAGCCTACTGTTTAACTTGTCGTAATACTAATATACCTGGCAATTGCTACCAACGAAGCGTTTTTTGTGATTGTTACCGTAACATTGGACAATTTCTTCGTAGTGCAGAAAGGATAAAGCGTTTTGCGAACGTCCATTTGCATTGCATCGTCAGCAATGTTCCCTCTGAGTGCGCAAATACTCAGGACCACCAGAACTGTTGCGCAATGAAATATCATTCTCGCGCACTTGCAACATTCCAAAGCAATGGAGCACGCAAACAATTAAAAGGCTATTTGAATAAAATGTGTATTTTGTTCGTATTTTGATAAGATTGTAGGCTATATTTATTATATAATTCATAAAGTTTGTAATTCATTGAAAACTCCACTTTCTCAGCCCTAAAATAATNATGCTCACTAAAACAAATATTNGCTCAGTGNAAAATTATCTTGGAGGGAANACTGATCGTCAGCAATTTGAAAATGATAAGCAAAATGTTGACCGTTACCCCCTGGACAAATTTCTGCGGACGCCCATGAATGATCATGATTTCTCGCTTTCGTTTTTTCGTTGCTTTCGTGCTTTCACACATTACGAATTGTTTGTCTCTTTCCGTTCTCTTAATTTCGGTTTCAAAATAAACAGAATCAACCCGTTTCTTGCTATTATTTCATCAAAATTACCTGCAATAGCAAATGTTATACCCAAATTACTGTTGCAGGCTATTTCACTTGCTGCAATATACAAGTCAAACAGCACTACTGCATTATACTGGCTACTGCCACCGGTAATTGTGCTGTAACAAACGTAACCCACAATGAGAATAAGTATTACTCGTCACATGAACTGTTTATCTCGAGTTCTCCATGTACCTGCGCCCACGCCAGTGACTACGTCAGATCGTTGTTATGTGCCACATTGCTTGTTGGTTCCGTAGCGGTGCAGTGTTAAAGCGTGACCAGTTTTATCACTCGAGCTTCTTCTAAACCAAGCTTAGACTTGTTTCCTCGTAAATGTACGTATGCCAAAGTGATTGATTTACGCAATATGGTCCTGTGAAGCATTGGGTTCATTGCAAATCGATATCGCATTCCCCCCCACCAAATTGGCTTGTGTCCGCTACTGCCCACCACTGGGTTATATCAAACAGACTATTATTAGTTTTTATATCAAACAAATTATTATCAGTTTTTATATCTGCTAATACCGTTTTTATCTCTATGTTGGTAGGTATTGACCAATACCTAATTACATCTTCCTGTGTATGTGCTCTCATCTGCAGCGTAAAGCAGAGGTCCGCAAACAGTGGGTCGTGACCCAAATTTATTGCGAAATTATTTAAAATTACATTTTAAATTTGCCATTCCCATTAGACAGAATAAATGCAATCATTTACTGTTTTATGTGCTAAGTTTCATACAATGTTGTGCAAGAAAATTGCTACTGTCAACAGTAGTCTTAAAAATGATATTTATTTGTAAAGTATTTTCTACAAAAATATATGCTCAGGAAATGTTTGGGTCGTATGATTTTAAAACCATTTTTTAGGGTCGCGGCAAAAACTATTTGCGGATCCCTGGTGTAAAGTGCACAGTCAAAACTCTACTTGCAGATGGTATATCGCTAACAAGAAACTGGCGTTACAGAACGCATACAATCGTTTTACTTGATTGCAAGTGACCGTAAGTCCCGCGCACGCCTTTGCAACGCAATAACTCACCAGCCGGTTGAGTTAAAGAGCTGTTCAAATCCTTTAACGATGCGGGACGTCTTCTAGATTAGATTTTTAAAAATTGGGAAGTTTTTGATATTGAGTTTTTTTGTCGATGGCGTCATAATTAGGATAGGTTTACGCATTTTTGGCCGAGATCACGGGCCCATGGACGCCAATCCAACGAGCCACTTTTTGTCTAAAAATTATTTTGGAAACTAGGCTATAAACCGAGTCGTTAGAGGGTTTGATCGGTTTTCTAGCGTTTCTGGTGCCAAAATAATGGCTCAAAAACAAAATTTTTGGGAAAAAATAAAACCCCACAAAAGGTATACTTGGCCAATTTTAGCAAATAACATAACTCGCCAGCCGATTGAGTTAGAGAGTTGTTCAAACTTTCTAAAGACTCGGAAAGTCTTGTAGTTTAGGATTAATTATTCAATTTGTTGTTTTTAAGCCATATTTTTTAAACAGAAATCCTAAAAAGTCAATCAAGAGCTCTAAAGACTCGTAAAATAGCCTAGTTTCTTACAAAACTTGAGCCACAAAATCGGCTTGTTGGTTCGGCTCCCAGGGACGATGACGTCATCCAAAAAAGCATAAAACCTACCCCAATAATGATGTCACCCACAAAAAACAAAATCCCTAAACATCTCAGTTTTTACAATCTAAATTACAAGGTTTCCCGAATCTTTAGAGGGTGAAAGCTCTCTAGGTCAATCACCTGGCGAGTTATGATGTTAAAAANTTGAGGGAGTTTCAGCAAAAAAGTGGCGCACGCGGTACTTAAAAGGTTTTTCAATCTTTTCATGGGGCAAGCCTCTTTTTCATAGGCANACCATCGGTTTTGTCCCGGCGTCCCGGTCAGTCAATCAAAAAGTCCCGGTTAGGCATTCAGTCAGCCAGCATACCCCTTCCTACACGACTATTAGCAGGCTGAGATTGGTCTGTTTAGCCAACTTACTGAAGAGTGATGTGTGATCTTGTTCTTTTTTGTTTTGTTGTGTTACATCAGGGTGTCAAACACGCTGGCCGCATGTGGCCCACGATGTTGTTTTGTGCGGCCAGCGATGCCTTTTGGTAATTTTGAAGTAATTAACATTTACATTATTGATGTAATAATTTCTTCACCCTTTTTTAAATGTTCGACTAGCGAGTGAACCATTTCTAAACGAACGTACTGTACAAACGGCTAGAAATGATTTGCCTATAACTCATTTCCTTCTGCAAAATCCATTTATCATTTTCTCATTTTACTGAATATCTCTGAAACAACTGGTAGGCCGATGTAATATTTCTTTATCTAACAGTTTCTTCTTTAGGCTTCGACTTGGGCCCTGTCTAAAAATTACTATGCTGAATTAGAACTATCTTTTATTTCAATTGACCATGGCCGACGCCCAGATATTGACAACCACTTTGAAACCAAGAAACGCAAATCTTCTGTTGAGGCAGCAATGTCGTCATCTCGTGCGACACACTTCTTCAAAGCTGCTCATTCTGATGAGTACCTAATCTCAGCAGCGAAAGAAGCTAAATTTTTGCGTATCATGCTGCTATTTACGGACAGTCTTTTAGAAGTTCTCATTGCAACCTCTTAGATAGTTTCAAACTTTTTTGAACCTAAATTTGTTATTGCAACAACAAACTATGAATTAATAATTGTTGATTGCATNGTCCCAATGATTGCTGCTGAACTATGCCAAGAATTAGAGAAAGTGAATTTTGTTTCCCTTACTATTGATGCGTCGAACAGAAAAGAGCAGGCACGCCGGAGAGCGGGGACATTGGCCCCCTGACCTTTCATAATGGGGACAACTGGAGCGGAGGTGCCTTTTTATAGAAGTGTCATAGGTAATTTCATGGTTTATCAAGGTCGACTTGAAAAATATTTATTGCAGCTATTCGCACAACCAGAAACTTCAGAGTACGTTTCTATAATTTATCTGCTATTATTTTTGAGGTCAACGTTGTTGCTACACAGAAACAAGCATTATTGGTAACGATGTTTTTGTTCTATTAAGTTTTCGTTGATCTCAACTGTTTTACTGCCCTACCGCTGTTCCGGCGTCCCTGGAAAGAGGGCAAAATCGTTCGTTGTGATTCGCTACTTTGTACCTGATATCTGTGTGAAATTGAAGCTTTCAGAATTTAAATCGCTTCAAGTGAAACTGCTGCAATACTTAGCGAAAATAGCTACATACTCCAAGCAAGATATGAACTGAATGACATTCGTCTGACAAAGGCTCGTTGTTCTGAAGCGTCCTGGTTTTCAATCACGAAAATATGATATGCCTACTTTTTCATAAAATACATTTGTGCAAAACTGTAAAGATTATAGTTATACCATACATGATGAAGTTAAACATTACACAAAATATTCTCTGCAGCAGCTGTGGGATCAAAATTTCATGTGCACGTTTTTAATTGGTGAAACTTAGAAAATGTTTTTACTTCTTCGGCAAGTCCGCAATTTCAAGCAAGTAACACATACTGCAAATATATTTAAACCTTGTCGCACAGCATTCCATGGTAACCGGTTTTGCAGTTGGTGGTCGCCGATCCGTTAGCAGCCAAACACATCCCTGTCGCAAATTCACATTTTCCATCCATTGGACACCCTTTGCCGCACGTCATGTTGCATCCAATTCCCCAGCGACCCGGAGAAGCACATCCAATCTAAAAATAAGCAGAAGCGCGACCGCTGCTAAGGGCTAATGGCAGCAACTTTTCTTTGTGTGAAATAAAAAATCAGGCAAAGAAGCATGGGCTTGCGCTCTTTTCAGAACCACACATCCTTTCTTTTCACAAAAGCAGGAGTGTCGAACTCGATTGCTTCTGCGGCTCACATCTGTTCGCATCCGGGCGTGCTGTATAATTTCATGCCGTCGAACATGGGTGAGGGAATAAGGAGAGTGGGAGTCCGGATTACCTACCTGTACCATAACTCGTAGGGGGTTCCGAGTAATGGTGTAGGACCTGCCCGAAAATTCGGGCACAGACCTTTTGACACCTTTGTTTCCTGTTGAGTGATCAGTGAATCTGACTGAATAAAAATGTCTGACTTTTTTCTCTAAAAAACAGTTTTTGACCTCCAAAAAAAGAACGTCGTCATGTTTTAGAGTTCGTGAGAGTTGACATTGAGTGACCAACTGCTACAGAAAATTTGTGGGGCGAAAGTTTTCCCCACAAAAACTTTTTTCGGGGTCAAACAAAAAATTTTAAAAAAGTTCGGCGAAACACGCAAAATAGTTTGGGGAAATTCGGGCAAAATGTCCTTCGCATCCCCGAAAATTTGCTTGCTCCTACACCTATGGTTCCGAGATATACAAGAAACCTCCACCGGCAAGATGAAAATCACCTCTGTGACAAATTTATGAACCGTCTGGTCTGCAGTAAGGACGCTGAGGTGTGCGCAGTAAAACTGAAAATGTTACGTAGTTCCCAAATACAGCATCAAGACACCACAAGGGCGACACAGTGGAATTTGATCGCAAATTGTTTTGCTAGGAAATCGATTTCGCGTCAGCGATGCATCTTCAGTCCAGCAAATTTTTAAGCAAAAGCTTACATGTGAAATGACGACAAAGACTAAAGCAAGATCATAGAAAGTGCGCAGACTACAGTAACAGGTCCATAAAGCTACTACCATCAAAGCCAAAGACCAACTAACTCCATTACCAAAGCGGCTGACAGCAAGCAGCCCATTGAATGACTCACCCAGTCGCCCAAACAATTACAGTAAGGAACTCCTGTGCAACTGGAGAAATTGGAGCCCAAATTCCAGGGGTGAAAAGTCTTAAGAAAGGGTGTGACGAGAACGTTTTTGGAATGCGTTTTGGTTTGTAAATTACCGGCGTTACTTCAATCATGTTTACCAAAGTTGAGATTTTCGCGTTGCAGTTTTTTTGTAAATTGTGCAAAGAAGCATTCCAACGTTGAATTATCACCGATATGACGTACGTACTACGTAGTACGCATAAATCGGCCGCCAGACACCCCCACACAAAAGTCGTTCCCCAACCAGTAACGTATAGCCAGGCCCAACGTTTTCGGGGGAGGCAAATCGTGTGACATTAAGCGAGCAACAGTATTTTGTTTGGGACACGGTCTCTCAAAGCATAAAATACAAGATATGCTAAAACGTTTGGGAGGCTATGACCCCTTTGGCCCGCCTGGCTACGCCTAGGCCGGCGCCTCTGACGTCGAAATCTTTTCCACCCACAATCGAAGCTTGTGTTGGGAAGAAAAACTTTCCGAAGACATCAGCGCCGGTTGGTGTCGCGTAGCGCACACAAACAAAATAAATAAGCTACAGATTTGACACTCTTGAAGTGTCTTCGTCTGAATGACAACTTTCTTATTGTTTTTTTCAAACGTGGGGATACTGCTTAGATGAACGCCCGCTCAGCTGCAATTTGTGGTTTTTTGGATAGTTGCTTTTCGTCAATATTTAAACTAAAGCGATTTTAACAAAAAAATATATGTCAAGGCGAAATTTCTATTTTTAACATATACACAACATTGATGATTTGAAAGAACAGCAGGTTACACATATCAGGACAAAACTTTTCGTTCCACCCGGGCGCTATCATTTTTTCTCACGATTAAAGTCGTCTCTGTGCAGAGCATTAATTTAATAAAAAACATTGAAATAATACTCTAAGCAACTTATGCCATTGACAAAAATCATGAAACCAAAGCGGTCATATACTTTTCTGGACTAGCCCAGATATTTTCAGCTTTGGCAGTAGTTCATGATTCATATCTAGCCATTTGAAAGCAAATCTCAAACGCTTTTGAAATACATCAAATTCCACGAAATTTCCGTGAAAAAAAGATGTCAATGCTTCCTGTGTTAAAGTCGGACCGAAGTCAACTGATCGACTTGTTTACCAGAATAACCGCAAGCATCAAACTAACTACATTCAAATATATTACTCACATTCAAATATTTCAGTGAGACAACGACTTTTGATTAACTAGGTCATTAGTTTTGAACCCGAAACCACTTGGCCCACTACGGGAGTAATCGAGGAGGAAAACGAAGAATTTTCCGCAAGGTCTCATATTTCTAGCAATGGTTAATGCATTTTCTTGTTTCTTCTTGCGTACCATATCAGCTGACGGCTGAAAAATTCTCCCTTAGTGAGCTGCTTAAAAATTTTCTTAAGGAGGAATTAAAAATCTCTCCTTTAGTGAACTAAGTCGCTCCCCGTTGAGGAACACTGACGCAGCGCTTCGACTGTGCAAGTGAGGATGGCATGCAAATGGATTCTGATCTGGCTGATAACGGTGATCGCATGAAACCAATCCATGCATCCAAAAATCAACTGGTAAGGATCCCCTAAGTCAGTATGTTAAATATGCAACAGTGGCCGAGCAATCAATGCTGTCATTTCCACGTAAATGCTTAGTTGAATGGGCTTGTGCTGTTTACGGACATTTTGAACAATATAAACCCTCCATATTTCCAAGAACGGATATCTGCGGGCAGGGTTGACATATATTTTCTTCTCGAATTTCTGTGGTACTTTCTCAACATGAAGCTCAGGGATCTTACTGAATTCGAATGAAATTATATTTGTGCATTTGGTGTGGTAGATTCGTTTGATGAAATTCTTATTTTGCAATAAAACTCGATGTTTCGCCCTTTGTGTTGCATGGCTCACTTTGAGATTATCTTTTTTGTGATGTATATTGGGAGAAAAAGAAAGTGACTGGGGTACGTAAGGAGGGAATACTAAAGAAACGTTCAGAACCACTGAATTAAAATACTCTAGGCATTTTAATAATATCGGTATTAAGGTTATTATCAAACAGCTCACGGCCTACATCGACAATGCCCTCGCCACTTGTTTCGTAAACTTTAGCAGGCCCGTAACCAGCTTGGAACACCAGGGGGGAGGGAAAAAAGTTTTATGAGAGGTGCCCAAATTTTGCAAACTATGTCCAATAGTTTTAAACTACGTCCAACACATTTATCCAGGCCCCTCCTGCGCCCGACCCTGGTTACGGGTTTGAGCTTTAGCATTTTTGGTTGCTCACTTTAAAGGCATATTTCCGATAAATTTATTCTTGCAAAAATAAAAAAATATCTTCAACCGATGGAATAAGCAAGACTAGTAGAGAATCTTCGAACAAAAGGTTTTAACTACTAAAACAAGCACACTGAAAACACAGCAACAAGGTAAGTCTATTTTATGGTGAAAAACACAGTACTTCCAAACAGGACGACGTTTAAGCTGTTAGTGTAAATCACTAGAGACTTCAAAGATTGATTTGGTTTAGCCTAAATAAAACTGTTGAAATAAACCTTTCTTGAACGAAACTGCCATTTTTGTTGTTTGGCAAATACAAAACGATTCATAGCGTCATTTATTATTCTGTTGAAATTTAAACCTTGTCGCACAGCATTCCATGGTAACCGGTTTTGCAGTTGGTGGTCGTCAATCCGTTAGCAGCCAAACACATCCCTGTCGCAAATTCACATTTTCCATCCACTGGACACCCTTTACCGCACGTCTTACTGCATCCGGTTCCCCATCGACCGGGAGTAGCACATCCAATCTAAATGAATATACCCTTTATTTAGTACGTAATGGTTTCATACAAATTCAAAAATATTTTGCACCGTCTTTGGGCGGTTACCTGTATTTCTAAGGCGCTATCTTTGTGAAGTAAGACTTTTTAAAGAAGTTTTTATATATTTTAATCTTTTTCAAAAACTTTAATTTATTAAAATTTGGTTTTCTTACCTCAAAACGTGATGTGATAACTACCAATAACATCAGGTTTTCTCAAAATCCTTGGAAAAATTCCATGCAAAAATCGTGTTTGACCAGTGTTATGACACAATAATACAAATACAGTGTTTTTCAGTTTTTACTGGGCGAAATCCTTTTGGAGTCAAAGCCGGAGTCAAACTAATTTTGATGGCCCAGCTGTAACTATTTTAGATGCTTGTGGCCATAGGCGTAGCCAGGAGGGCCGAAGGGGCCATGGCCCTTCCAAGTTTTTGGAAAATATAGTCATTTTGTGCTTTGAGAGGCGTTTTTCCAAACAATAGCGTTATTCGCCTAAAATCACACATTGCCCCCTCAAAATTTTTGGGCTGGCTACGCCACTGCTTGTAACTTGAGCCAGAACCGGAGCCTGAAATTTGGATTCCGGCTTCAGAGCTTCGCTTTACGCACAGTTTTTTGGTGAGTCTTCGATGAAGTGGACTGAAAATCTACACTGGAAGATTCTGCCTTTATTACGTTCAGGAAAATAAAATATTGTTTTAAGCATGACCGCCGGTAAAACGCTTTTTAGGATCGGTATAGCATGGTTTAGGTTAAAGTCATGTTTGAACTCTCTATGACTCGTAACTCAGTTTACTAATCCACCAACCACGCTGCACAGCCAATTTCTTTCACAGAAACAGGACCGATGAGGTGAAGTATTAAAAGCTTCTTTTTTGTTTGTTTTGGAGTAAAGAACAGTTACTTCACACTCAAAATATCCTTATTGATCAAACTTTTGGCTGCTGCTTAACGTTCACGTTATTAACCAATGCTCTTTTCAAAAATCTGTTTATACAAAATTTTATTGGCCTTCATTTAAAGCGCTGCAGCCACCGTGTTCTGTGCAACAACTTACAACATGGTAGGGCCTGGCTTTCATGCCAACAGAAATGGAATCGAAGTCGAAACTTTAAGACTATAATAAACTAAACAACTAACTAGCGCTAGTGCACCTGATTCCATTAACTTCACAGTTCGTTTAAGCAGAAAACAACAATTTTTAAGATTATTACGATGCTCGCGCACCTGTAATAAGTGTAAGGTTTGACTTCATTTACAGAGACTAAGAAATTAAATATCTGCTTGGTTGAAACTAATACCATACGATGAGGAAATGTAAGAGAACCAGTTTACAAAGAGATAGTTAGTGGGGCTGTGCATCTATGTCAGCAGACAGCGAATTAGTCTACTCTGGAGTCCAGATAACATACCTAGCTGATTTAGACTGCATACGTCTGTGTTCACAGTAGAAATCCAGCAAGCCAACGTTTAGGTATTGAGTAGTTTGGGAGCAATTATGCAACAAGTATGGTTTGGAAAGTAAAAGCAAATGCTTAAACGTTGGACAAAATTTGTGCCAGGCTAAACGATTGAACGAAACCGTGTTAATACAGTATTTTGGTCTTTGTGTTTTTTTTTTCTAGTACGACATTTAAAAAGTTTTGCTTTTTTCTAAAACTCTATACACAAACGTTGAAAAATTGAAAGGGATTATCGCAGGGGTGCAAAAATTCGGTCGCGCACTCGCGCCGGGCGACCAAAATCTTGGAGTGCGCGAACGAGATTTGCAGTGACGTAGCAGTGCCTAGTTTGTAATTTTAAATGGAATACTATGGCAAAGGTTGTATGTGTGCATGTGCACTACGAACAATTTCTGTGCGCTACTAAAATTCACAGAAAATTTTGCACCCCTGGATTATTACCACGCCGCCATGATTTAGCAAACGCATAGCACACGCGACAGTACCGGGATGCATACGACGGTTGCATTCGACCACTGCCCATCCCGGTTGCATGTCGAAGAATTATAACAACGAGAGATTTCTGCAGACGAGCTTCCAGTTGTTTGATTGTAAGTAGAAGTGTTGTAGACGCACATGTAATCCAGGCAACTTGCATCGAAAGGTACAGCAGGACAAGATTCTTCACAAATAAAAAAGCACAGACACTTTCAGATATCGAAGCAGAAAGTTTATCCTATTAAAGATTGAAAAACTTTTTTGCTCATATAAAACAACACTTTTGCGACAAAAACTCCGCATCACCTGGATGTGCACCACAGACCCGCTTACGTCGTCTATCGCTGCCTTGCGGCATATTAACAACGGTCCGTGGTTTACAACAAACCCCGTATGTATTGCACAAGCTGTTTGCTTGCGGCATGACTAAACAATACTTTGGGTTTTCCTCATCCATTTCGGCTGTTGTCACGAAAAGGATAAATCGCTGTAATTTTAAACAAGCCTCCACGGCCAATAGACAACTCATTTGTTTGTGCTTCTCCCAAAAAACCCTCACGGAACCTTGTTTTGTTGTGCCAGTTAATCAATACACACCAAGCCAACCAAGAAATTCGCTAGCCACAAAAACACTTTTGGCAAATTTCTGCAGTTGTGCAGTCCATTTCAAACAAAATGCCCACAATGCAAGTTTTTTTATAACGTAAAGATTTCTGATGTTTTGATGAGCATAAAATTCAACCGATGTAAACTTTTGCAGAATCTCCAAAAAGATGATGATTAGGCCTACAAAAAAGTGGGGCGAGTGAAGTGGTTACCCTTTTGTGGTGTTTCAGACATTGTCAGAGTAACAAACAAGACTTTCTGACGCAGCGAAAAGTGCACNACCTTTCATCGTTCTTGAAAGTTTCGCGGCAACACACAGGAAATACAAAAATCCTGGTTTATGACTTTAGGTCTGTCAAGACACATTGAACAAAAACGCCTATTGCACCACATTTGTATATGACCATTGGCGTCGGACAGGGGTGGCAGCAGGAGCCTTGGCCCCCCTGGATTTTGACAATTTTAGCACAAAAGGTTGTTTTCTTAGTTTCGAGTGGGAAAAAATAATTCCACTACTTTTTCCCCCCTAGAAAATTTTTGGAAAAACGCCCTAGTTGCTCCCCCTGGAAAAATACTTCCGGCGCCCCTGTGTTTGACATATGCCCAGAATGTCCCAGGAAAGATTGGCGAGGCAAATCCTGCTGGATACACCATGGGAAAGCGGTCCAGAAGTTGACCAAGCACCAAGTGGAGTGACTACATCTTCGACTTTACTTGGTCCCGTCGCTTGGTGTGGAGCCAGTAAAACTATCTGACATTGCTGTTGACAATGAGGTATTTCAAGTCCTGCTAGAGATGCTTTCCCGCCATCCTCCCCAAAGTATTGGGTATGAAACTGAATGAATGAAAGCATTTAAATATGCACATACCCAGGCTATTTACAGCATCAGAAAGAAATGCAATAAAACTTACTTATAAATCCTTTTCAAACTCATTTGGATTACGGGTTTGTATACATGCATCACAAAAAATGTAGAAACTGAATTGTGACGCCACAAGGGTTGCGGAGTCGGAGGTGCAGTAAAATATCCGATTCCAACTCCAACTCCGGCCTTCACAAAATTTCCGACTCTGACTCCTTAACATAAAGGGAATGAAATTTGGCTGTTAAAATTAATGGAAATCGTGGTGCACAGTAAGAAATCTCTATTTCTACAAAAGTTTCAAAAGAAATTGTACCATTTCAACAGGGGTTTCCAATTTAAGAGTGTGATATAAAAAATCATTGTCCAAGTGGACATCCGGAGTCGGACAAAAAAATCCGACTCCAACTCCGACTCCCAGTGTTGTTAGGAATCCGACTCCGACTCAACCCAAAAACCTCCGACTCCGCAACCCTGGACACCACTAAATCCTAAATCAACCAAATACAGTTCCATCTAAAAAAAATTCTTAATTGCTTGAACGCATTCCGCAGCTCATTCCTGCGCGTTCAGGTGATACATTTTGTAATGGTGGATTTTAATGTAAGTTGACACCCCTAACAACCAGAAACCTAATGAAGAACGCGCTCCACTTACTTGTTACTAATAGCAGTGCGGAAGAAGATAGGTTGTTTCTGCCTATAACCGAGATATTCGCATCGCGCAAGGCCTCGGACACGTTTTTGATCTTGAGCGTCATCCAAACATTGGAAAGCGATGCATTCGCCGTCAAATCTGCGCATTTACGGAAAATCGTCTGAGAGTTCATCACTACTACGGTTTAACAGTAAGTGATGTCGCCAGTAAAACGGGTAAAAACTATTTTTAAAGTACAAATAACGAAGTTCGTTTATTGCTGATCTGTATTGCTTAACTAAGTGATTACAATACTTGCGGAAATATTTCTACGTCATTGCAAGAACGCACACAAACAAAAACTACACTGTTTTCAACCACGTTTCGGTTAATTTTAAATCTTTTTACGGGTGAGCGCTCCGTTTACCGCTAAAAATCCAATGGATAACTCTAGCTATGTGCTAAGTTGCAACGTATTTCGATCACGTGCCGGCTAGTTTACAAGAGCCATACATACATAAACCCTACACCGACCAATAAACCGGTAATTCCAACGCGGAAGCCATCGACAGACAGACAAACAACTCGCTACTTAGATGCAGCGACCTGTGACATCTGCTGGAAAAATTCTTGATTTTTTAAACTTTCAGAGTTGAACATTTGCAATCCTAAAATAAAAGCGTGTGAAGTTGCGAAAGCGTTTTTTCCACATACTATAAAGCTGAGTGGCATTGAATCCCTCGATCTTTGTGCTGTTTTCGCCTGTTATGACGACGTTGCCGACGTAGTCGGTGTTAATGTTCCATTCATAAGTGTCGTTCACAGAAGTATTGGAGAAATGAACCTGTATTACAACGAACAAGCATCAGGAAGCCATCCTGATAAGATGTAACAACAGGGTGTTAAAGATGACCACCAACGAAGAGTAGCAGCACGCCTGTTGCATCAAGACCATTGAACATCCTTTCAGAAAACTCAAAAGTTCTTAGTTTTTTAGCAAACCGAGGTTCTCGAAGTGGGATCATTTGACCACAGGGACAAAATTGGGAATAACAACCACAGTCAAAACCAGATCTGATGCAACTCAATCCCAATCCGATTTCACGACCTTATTACAAGTTGTTCCAAAACTGTTTACTTTGGAACAAACGACAAAAAAGTCTGTCTTTGAAGGGATATTACTGCCACGCATTGTCGTAGTGTTTCTCTAACAGGGTTGTAAATATGAGGGCCATGGCCCTCAATTGAAATTAATAGTTGTAATATTTTTTCATCGTTCTTTAACTGTGGAGAGTGTTGAATAGCAAGCTGCCAAGATCGCACGGTGCAGAGGTAAGCAGACTGCTTTGATACGAGGCTTTAATTAGGAGTGTGGCGTGGGTTCTTTTCTGCGGACGATGATTGATTCGTTTCAGTGGAAATTACCAACGACTAGTCTCAGATTTTCCGTAATTTACTCACAAAAAGTTGGCTTCACGCCAATCCTAGGCCTTTCCATGGCCAGCCGTTTATAAAGAGGTGGCAGCAGTGGGTAAGAAATGCCAGTACGGGCAATGTACGGCCGTTCGGCTCCCCAAAACAAATATTCGTGGCTATCCCGCTGTTCTCTACCACTAATTAACATTTTGGATTAGAGTACCCAACTGCATCACCTCATTGCAGACATTCAAGGTCTGTTACTCCAGGCAAGAAATAGGACACATTTATCCTTTACACAAATGAGGCAAATTATCTAGTGCACCCAACGAGGAATTAACGCTATGGTGGTTTATTAAATAAATGGAACAGACACTTGGATTATCACACAGGATTCCTTGAGCAATGAAAACATTTGCCTAGGGTTCCGCTCCAAGGCTTAATAGCCAGATGAACTTTTGTCAAAGGGCAATGCACAACTGCAGTCAGTGCGGTGCAAGCGACAGCAATGTTGTGACCCAGCGGTTCTCAACGTGGACGATATCTCCTCCTTGTTGTCGATATCGAAGGGTGCTATATGGGGGCAAAAAATACAAAGGGGGTCAAAACGCTAAATGATCATTTGATAGCTATATTATACACACTCAGCTTCTTTGGTTCTTGCTAACTTCAGTATATTGTTTTAATTGATTGATGGAGTTTGATGCTAAATCTGTTAAATCATATTGCGAATGCTACAGCTTATTATACTGAGAACATGGTGCTTATATGTGGTGTTATTTTCTTTAAATGAAAACACTTTTGAATGCTACTTGGTCTGGCGTATGGCTGTGATAAAGGCTTGTCGAGAAAAAAACAGGTGCGATGGGACAAAAAAAGTTTAGCAGGACTGGTATAGCCAATATAAGAAAACTGAAATTCCACCAATTAAATGACGCATTCGGAACAAGCACTCGTGCTCGAAGCCGGTCGAGCCTGAAACAAATAAAATCAAGGACATTGAAAAAGACGCCGTAGTAAAACTGAGGCAGGATATACCACCGAAAACAGCGAGTATTTGAAAAGCAGTGAGGCTTTGTGCTGACTCTCTCAATTCTCTCTGCCTTTGTTTAGCTAAAGTTAGTTTGGCTGGACTTCAAGTGTGCGGCATAAAATGATTCTCAATGATATACTTGTTGTTTGTTTGCGTTTCAAAGCGGTTGTTGAAATAAAAGCAAAATTTCAAAAGAAAAAATTTTGTACGTCTTTGTTAAAACGAGGATTTGTTGACCCGCTCGTCAAGTACTAAAGTCTGGAAAAAATTATCGTAAACTAATCGTCAACACAACAAAAAATTAAAATGCATGAGCACGCAGAGCTGGCATCTGCTTCAACGCTCAATTCGCCAAATGTGTGTTCAAAAGTCTTGTTCACTTCAGGTGTTTTTAATATCTGAAGCAAATCGCTTTTAAGTTGATTTCTGGACAGTGCAATGCCAATAAACTCATCCTTGTTTTCTTTTTCAAAAAACAACAACAAAATTGTTTCAAAAAAGAAAAACAAAACTTCATTAGAAATTATCAAATCGAAAAAGGAATGTGAAATACATTAGTTGGAGTGCCGGAGTCGTTGCTTCAAACAAACCAACTAGAGGTGCTAGCAGGCAGTCGAAGTTGATCCATATACGGGTCCGCTTTTATCAATCTCGATTACAGCAGATATACACCGCCTCGGCATTGCATATTTATGAAAATTGGTGATTTGAAGAAATGTTTCGCAACCAACCCTTACGTATAAATTTTGGTAGCAAAAAGAATAGACCCAACTAATTTTCCTTACTGACGGGCATTGGTGCCAACCAAATACAAAGTTCAACGGAACTATTTCTTACAGTAGTTTCACGCAAGCAGCATTTACTACTTTAATTACTTTTCACCAGAAATTGTAGTTCGATGTTGTTAGGCAAACGCATGCAGACGATGAACACGTACAAAAATTATTAAGTTCACCTGAAACTGCGCAGTCGAATGTAGCTTGGCCATCGTATTTCCCAGAGGAGACGTAATGACTGCTGCATCTGAAAAATGGTTAACTCGTGCAAAAATGACTCGAAAGATCAGAAGCAAGGCTAAGACTTTTAGTTATGGAAAAAAGTAACAATTGTTTTGAAAAACATTTTGAGGTTAATTGCAGCTGCAAGTAAACGACTTTAAAGCATTTCTTTTGTTTTATGCAAACCAAGCTTGAATTTCCAAGCTGATTTGTGAGGCAACAGATGCTAAAGAACGACATGAACTCGTTGGGGGAGGTGGATACAACGAAGAAAAAATTGAAATTTTTTAATTGGAAAATGATTTGTCAGTTTCAAAGAATTTGTCACTTAAAATATTTTTTAAACAAAATTTATTTTGTGAAAAATTTTTAGAGTGATTTGTTTAAAGATAACAAAATTTTGACATGGCACAAACTATGGGTCACCGTAGATAAGCGTAACAATAAGATGTAATGTTAGTCGTTTTACATATAGCGTTAGACTTAGTGCGAGATTGGTTTTGATTACCTTTTCGGAAAGTTTCTTTGGTCAAAAGCAATAATCAATAAACTTTGACGTTCGTATTGGGGCAGGGGTTGATGGCGAAGCAAAATTAGTCAAAGCGTTTGTTGCTGCATTTAAAGATTCACACAAAACATAAAAAATGCAGCTTGACTGTACCGGTCTTATTTTGGTTATGTCAGGGCTTTTTCAAGGAAAGTGTTAGGTACCCGGTATGGATCTGCAGGGACCCGGTTTGTCTGATTCTAGGGACACGATTTTCTCTGACTTTAGGAACCCGATGATAATTTTCCCTGATTCTAGGGACCCGAATCGGGTCCCTAAAACGCATTAAAAAAAACTCTGGTTATGTGTTTGGAATCAAGTGTAAAAACTACAAAGTCTGAAACCAAAGTTTTTCAAAAACAAGAAATCTTGTTTCAGTCGTGGTCATGAACCTGCTAGTTGACAGGCTTCATAGTGTTTTGACGTAGTCCAAGTTTTTTATTCATTTATTTATTTGTATTTCTTTATCTATTTGCCGCGTACTCATGGTCCATATCACAAGGGAAATCGAATAACACAAGAACATAAAAATAGTTAGTCGTAGCGTATTACAGAGTAGACGTTAGTTTTTCACCACACGTTTATCCGAAGTAGGAATAAGCACAATTCTACTGCGCACTGTTGTGTCTTAGCAATTTACTTTTACGAAGATACTGGTGATGTTTTGTGCGAAAATGCTTCATCTATTATTGTGAAGAAAGTTAGATAACAACGACGTCGGAAAGAATCGCAGTCCTTGAAAAACTGCTGAAAACCGTCAATGACGGTTCTCACTTTCACCTATAAATAGGTTTTACGACGAAATCTTTATGAATGCGCAAAAGACATGCCTACTAAAGGTAAGTGAATGCAGATTGAAAGAATTATAAAAGCAAATTTACCTGCTACAGAACTTGCAGCCACTAATCCAAATATTAAAATAGAAATCATTCTCGCACCACCCTAAAGCTGAAAAAACACATGTTTTACGTTTTGCTGACGACACATTATGGAAATTTACTGCAACTGTTCCGTACAATTGTTAAACGCAAAATGTGTTTTACCATTTAACACTGACACATTAGCATGCAGTGACTCGATCAGTGAACGGGTTTATATGATGCGCATGAATGGCATATGCATAAAAAATATTGCTAAAAGCTTCAACTAAAATTAGCAACGTCGTCCAGCTGCCCTATCGATGCATTGTCAAATTCCTTAGTCAACAGCACCGCGCGGAAAAGGGTTGCCAGATTAAAATTTCAACAAAAGGCCAAATAGTGCCAACAAGAGGCCAAAAAAAGCGAAACTGCATTTGCGGAATTGCCATGCCTTTGTCACAAAAAAAACATTTAAATTACAAGAATATCAAAAAAATTATTTGAAATTAAGATTACGTCTTGCTTGGCATTGTTCTGGAGCTCATTATTGATGCTTCTCTGACTTTTCATGGTTTGTGAGATTGTACACTTTGGGTAAAACAGTGCGACAGTTTCTATACTGTACCATCGGCAACTTTCTGGACCCATACGAAAGTCATCTCCCATTCACTCCTGTGCTTACGACCAGAATCATTACAGCCCTTCCACTTCTCGACGTCATTGTCGCATTTCTATCGCGGAGACGCAGACCTGTTTTGCAAGCGTTGAGCCTGCTTAGTTCCTACAACATAATACACACTACACAGTGCAGTGAGTGCACGCATTTCCAGTGATTACGCAAAATATTGCGAAAATCAGAACGCGGGCGTCGGTCTAATATATCATTTATCACAAAAAGTTTGCAAAAATTTTGCCGAAAAAATGGAATAGTTGTATTTTCCTTCATAAGAACCTATTTCAGCGAAAAAAAACAAAAAATAACCAAAAGGCCAAACGTATTTTTTAAGGCCAACCAACCTGAGAGGAAGCCAAAAAAGACCAAAAGGGCAACAAAATATTTTTAAGGCCAACCAACTTGAAACAAGGCCAAATTTATGAAATTTGACCTAAAAAAGGCCCACCTGGCAACCCTGGCGCGGAACACTGAAGATGCCATCATTACAGATACTTACAAGTTTTATCTGTTAAAATTTCAACTGAATTATCTGCAACGTTATCAAATGAAGTGCTACATTTAAACTTGCTTCCTCAAAGTTTTACATGCCCTCTGTCACCCTGCTGCTCCTACTGTACGTTCCTTCACCCTAGTCGTTGCCGACTTCCCACTTCGCAACCAGCAACGTGTGACGGTTCTCTCAGCGGAAAATGTTCAACAAGGGTTGCTTTCCTCTGGCACAAAAATTTTCAAAATCCGTGAAGCAGAAAGACTTGAAAATTTTCAAACTGTCAAGGAGCATTCGCTTAAATTCTTACCCAAGCTAAGCGCCTAACTTGCGATACTGCAGTTTATAATCCAGTCCCCGCAATGGTGATTATTCTCCAATTAAATTCGGTCCGCACTCTGATCTGAAAAGCTGTTTTGACAGTTTTTGATGTCTGATGCCTCCAACGTAAAGATCAAACACAAGATGATTAGTAACACTCAATTGCAAACCACCTCAAAACTGCTGCCACTGTGTGGCATACCACTGCAACGATTAATACCACTAAGCGAATTTGCACCTTTAACCAAAAATACTGATTCTGCAACTCACGATGCAAACTTCTGCAAGGCTTTAAATGCAATTGACACAACTAGGAACTCGACGTAGCTTCAGCGTCCTCCTCGAACAACGCAGACAACGGAGAACATAAAAGAGAGGAGCAGCTCTCCTCTAATTAGCATCGATCCATTCCACCAGCGGACAAGGCGGTACAGTATTGATCGCTTGTTCCAGGCTCTAATGAGAACGCCGGTAGAAAACCAACCTAAAGGCCGATCACCGTAAATTACATTTGGTTTTCTAGGCTACATTAGGTTTAGCTACGACTGCGGCCTGTTTCGACCTCAGTATATATGTGACTACATGAAATGTACATTTAAATATTTTTGAAACAAATTTGAATAAAAGTGCCACTGCGAATTGAGCAGTCTTACACATGTTAACCTTTTTTAATTGTGAATGGCCATTGACACTGTGTGTGAACAGCGAGTCAACCGTGTCTTGTGTGGACAGTAATTTTCTCATTGGTGTCTCTTCAGGGTTTCCCAAATTGGGATCCACAGCGGACCACCGGGGGTCCATACCGACTGCACAGCAGGACCGTGAAGATATGACAAAAAATATTAAAGTCAAAAATATAGCGCTTTACTGCGAATGCATTAAGCAGCGTGCACGGTGGCATTAAATGGAAACGTATTGCAAAGAACAACCACTATGTTTTGAGACGGTCGCTTAGAAATGAAAAGGACATTAATATTAAAAGATTTTCTCGAGTCACGTTACCGTCGACAGATTACTAGTCTGCGGTATTTTCAGAAACCTTTGATTCGCGACAGCTAGTTCACTGATATGGGCCTGACTTACAGAATAACTAGCCTGGGGTTGAAAAAAAGCATCTGGATTGCTTGTTGACTGATATCAGGTCAGACAGTGCTGACTCCAAAGAGCGTGAAACCGTAAAATTTTCACGCAATGCGTTTTTGTGCTCCGCCGGTGCGCATGGCATATCAGCCATAGTGGAAGTAAAAGCAGTTGCACGTTTTGCAAAATGAGCATGTGCAGAGCCAAGCAGACTGGCAGTTTTTGGCTGCCGCGTAACAAAGGCACGGCTATGCATGTCGTACCATATCACGATAATAGGTGTAAAGCTGATAACACTGTGCGAAAGAGCGCGTGGCGACAATCAGCAGAGAAAAACTAAAAACGGCAGCTAGCTTTGTTGGAAAACTTTTGAAAGGGTTGAGCTTTCAATTGTTTAAACCAATGATTCTTAACGTGGTTCACGCGGACCACCAGCTGTCCACCTGGAATTTCTAGCGCTGGTCCACAAAGAGTTCCGTAAATCATAGTTTATTGATTATTACTTTATTAAGGGCTAAGATTGAACATGTCCTTGAGTTCACTGACCTATGTGCAACAGTTTCGACTAGTTGCTCATGAGATGTCAGCATAGCAAAATGGTTAATCGGATATATTTTTCTAAAGACGGTCCATGGACCAAAAAAGGTTTCTAAAGACGGTCCATGGACCAAAAAGGTTTAAATTTAAACGCTCCTAAACTGCAACTGCCACAGCTGACTTTTGATTTTGCCAGGTCTGCAGGGAACAACATGATACTTCGGGTGTGTGTTTTTTACATGCAACGTTTTTCCTTTCTCTGTCTATGCGTGTTGGGTTTTCAACAACCACGGGTAGTAGCTGAATAACGACATCACTTTACCTGAATACTGCTGCTGCGATAGCCGCCTTTGCAGTTAGTGCATTCAGCAGCGTGATGTTGTGCGGTCACCACATAAAGCAAATCGCATAATTACTATTTAATGGTGACTTCACAACAAATGTTGCTACACAAATAGATAGTAGATATGCTCAAAGTGAAACGAGTGCGTTTTGAGATCAAATAAGCAATACTGCTTGTTGAACTTTTGCACAAAGTTCTTATTCAAAACTAATTAGCTTTGACTGTGGCTCAACTCGGCTTATTTCAAAGTTTTCTGCCAAAACGCTAGCTAGACGGTTAACCAAAACCCACTGTTTCCTGAATTTCACAATGAAACGACCCCATGTTGAAATTGAGGCAAGTGAGAAATAACCTTTTTCATTTAAATCAGTTACCCCAGCATCTGAATCAAATATAGTATCATCACAACTAGTACTGCTGAAACGACAGTTGAACCGTTGGCAACGAAAATACATCACACTTTGTGCTGCATCCGTTGATACGTTCCAACTATAACACAAGAACCTAACGATGTTAACACACCTTGCTTTTATAAGACTAGTCAGCTGAATGACTCACGTCGATGGTAATCAAGTATGGAACTGAAATAAAATTTTGCAAACTTGTTGGTTTGTGTGCAATTCCCAGCACACAGTTCGATTTTTTTAACTAAGATAAGCATTTATCAAAACTTACTGCATTCAAACTTTTTCTTTTGATTTTCGTATGCTGCATGCAGAGTGTTATTATAGCTCAGTGTTTTCATTAGCACACTTAAGCTATATTGTCCTGTGCAGGCCATAACCGCTGAAGCATTTCTTTGCAATCAGCCACGCGTCATTTCCGTATTGGAAATGACGACAAAGGTGGTTGCACTCAGTCGTGATAGATGCTTTGGTAAGAACCGTTTTCTCGTGTAACAGGCCCTAGCTTCTGCCTCATTCTTTGTGTCCCACTCGTGATTCCATCTTTCCACATGTGCTGAAGGTTTAACTTTAGCGTTTACTTTAAACGCTAGACACGACTTAAGCCAACAGGTTATTGAGAACGGGTCGTGGTGCAATATATGGTGTTCCATGTGTCACGTTGTTAAGAAGAGACAAAAACCTCTTCAGAAACTTTGACACAGATAGTAGATGTCCATCGTCCATGCATTAAAAATATTCAAACAGGCTTTGCGTTAAATTAAAACAAGGCAACAAATAAGAGATTTTCTGCGGCACAAAACAAACAAAGAACATTTTTTGACACTAAAGCGAGTTGAGGTTGTTTTCCAAACTTTCCTGCGAAAGCTCAAAATATCCTCAGCTAATCTGTGTTCAAGCACGTTAACAAATAATGTGACTGGGGTACGGTCAGCACGAAAGTTTGTCACAAATCGCTCTTTACGTGGTTGGACTTCTGCCTGAGAGCGAAAAATAACAAAAAAAAACGAGAGCACACTTGAAGCAAGAGCTCCCGCGAGAGTAGGATGCATGAATGCTTCATTTCCTAAATCTAAAACGAGGAATCAAATGCGAGAACTATATGTTTGACGACTGTGTGTTTACAATCAGCAAAATCACTTTCATCTCTACCTACAGCTGCTTCACTCCCTATCAAACAACGCTTGAGCTTACATTTCTTCTTCAACTGCTGCCTGAAAGCTTTCTTAAAACAGCGCCACGTTTCGAAAAGTAAACTATAACGAAAAACCTTGGACAATGTAGTACCTACTGTATAGCATCTGTGTGTCAGACAAAAGTTTCGCAGTAGGCCACTAAACATCACTGGTTAACGAGCCGTCTTTTTTTAAAATAACGAGGTGTATCACGTGCGAGCAGGAAATAGTAAGCAGTGTTTCTCTTTACAAAGCCGATGATGCGCGTGTAGCTACCTGTTTGATGGTTCCAATACTAGTTATGTCAGAGTTGAGTTACAACCAAACCTTGCACTTTTGCGATAGTTTGTGAAACGCAAAGATATTCTTGTACATTGTGGATGAAGGTGTTATCTCATGCTGTGTTTGAGTCCCAAGCTTTCCAAGATCTGACCAAATTATTACTATTCGGCAGTCGGATTTATCCATAAACCCGTCTGTACACCTGTTCAACCAGACGTGTTTGTTTTTGGCAAAAACCCACCTTTCTAATAGACATTGCCAACTCTAGTTGTTCGTAACTTGTCTTCTCTTTGCCATTTGCGTGTGTTCATCTGCATGTCAATACATTTCATTGCTGTATTATGTTTCGTACGTAATTTTGAGTTGTTCTTATATCCATGGGCGTCGGAAGGGGGGCAGGGGGAGCCTTGCCCTCCCCTGGATTTTGAAAATTTCAGCAAAAAAAGGTTGATTTTTCAATTTCGAGGGGTAAAACCAAATTTCACCACTTTTGGCCCCCTCTGGAAAAAATCCTTCCGAAGCCCATGCTTATATCCTTCTTGTTTTTCACCTTTTTTGATCTTCTTCAGATATAGCTTTGGGGCAAATATTTATCGAAATAAACAGATGATAATCTCAAACGTTGGTTATTTAATTTTGCATTGAGTAATTCGCATTTCTGCAATAAACAACAAACCAACTAACGAAGCGTATTCTTCCCGCTGTACTGCCCAGGGTTTGGTGTACCAAAATACTTATTTAGGGTCGTATGTAAATGATACTACATATCAGGGAAAGGATTTCAATTTTTGTGACATTTTGTGGAACGGGAGCAAAGCATATCGTGTAGCAACAAAGTTGTAAGAGGTTTTTCAATGAACCTGAAAAATCTCTTACAAGGTGGGAGATTATTTAAGAAATCTCCGTCAAAACTCTTATTACAAGTGAACTCATTTTCTAGACTTATGAGAACACATATTGTGAAACAAGACCGGATCGCTAAAGTTTGCCGGAAAAATGAAGTCATTTAAGTAGGCCTAACAGAAACACTACACATTCCATCCATTTACAGCAACTTGCCTGTACTTGGCATGCTTCCGCCCCAGCTGGTCTGGGAATTCGTGTTATTTTAAGGCTCTATATGGTAATTAGATGACATTCACAGTATATACAATCAATTAAATCAGAAAAGTGCAGCAGAAACACCTTTGAATAATGTGATTTCTAGAACACTACCAAATTTGTTTTACAGTACAGCGCTTATACGGTACAGCAGGCCCGTAGCCACGGGGGGTATTTGGGGCAGTGCCCTCCCACCCAATTTTTTCTTGCCCCTCACCAACATGATTCAAACTCGAAAAACCAACAAATTTTGCAAATGTTCGTTTTCAATCTGTTTAATTGCTACGCTAACTCGCAACACCGCCGCACGTTGCATGAAATGCTAACCTTATTGTTACAAAATAAATTGTACTAAGGAACGTCCATGGTAACAATTTCGACTTGTGATGTCACAGTCAATGAAGACCGTCTTTCGTAACCGTTTGCGCAGTCTCTCTGTTAACACGAACAACGCCATGGCACTATGAAGCGGACTATGGTAATGTCATAATATAAAGTCTAAGCCAGCGTTCCCTCTAAGAAAATTTTAGCAAATGTTGGTTTTAGTGAGCATCAGAATTCTAAATGAATTGCTAAGTTGGTAAACTATTACAATTTAGAATAAGCATAAAGTCTTATAAAAATACGAACAAAGTAGGGCTTACACATTTATTTTAAATAGCTTCTCCATGTTTTCCTGCTTTTTCAAATTTTTGGAATGTTGCAAGTGCACGAGAACCAGATCTCACTGCGCAAATATATTGGTGGTACTGCGCAGTTTGCGCACGTTAGAGGGAAAATTGGTTTTAGCCTTGCTTGTAGTTGTAGATAAAGATGATATCCTCAAAAAAATTCCCCGGAATATATGAATTTCAAAAAATTTGATTCAAAGTCCATTTCAGAAGGAATGCTTTCGATCTTCTATGAATTGATTTGCGGAAATGTCTTACACAATGCTACGATGGAGCGTCGGTGATGATGTCCGAAAAACACGGTGGAGCGCAAGCTTTAATTAGTCAGCATGTTAAACGTGACGTTCCCTACATTCAATATTTTAATCACCAACTTCATTTAGTGGTTGTTCATGTGTGCGACGGTTTACCTTTTGTTCGCGGGTACTTTGACATTTGCAATTTGCTAAGCAATGTTTTGTCCACTTACAGAAGTTTCTGTCGTATATAAAAAGTTTAACGGTGACGCCATGGCACGACTAATGGAGCAAAGTCTGGTCATTATCAACCACCCAGTCTCTGGTGAAACACTTTGCTGAAGTTAGAACAACGCTGGAGTATTTTATCCCCTCTGAAACAAGCGATGCGGAAATAACCATTAAAGGAGCTGGTTTGCTTGCAGCAATAAGCAAGCGGCAATTCATTTTCACAAACGAAGTGATGAACTTGATTTTAAATCTTTTCGCTCTAGCAGACAAAATCTTGCATCGGCAATCTGGCAGTTTGGCTGTATGTGACGATGTAATTAATTCTACTATCACAGAGATTATAAAATTAAGAAACGATGCAGAGTTTGAAAAAATACTGCAAAAATTAAAGCTTCCACTAAAGTTATCCCACCCTCCCTCCAAACAAGCGCAAAAAGTCAGTTAGTTTCATATCGATTCAGACAGGACGTCATAACAGAACACATCGGAGTTCACATTGAAAGTGAGAGTTTGAATTTGAAACCATCTTACTTTGAAATCATTGATACAATTCAGAGCGAGTTCAGCCACCGGTTTTCGGAGTTTTATGTCTGTCATATCTTTGCGTGCTCTTTCACCGGCATCGAGTTGCTTTCTCGACAAGAGAATTACCTCTTTGCTTTTTAGTCAATTCAACTACCAAAAGTATCAGTGAAGATCTTCTCGATGCTGAAACTACCACTGTGAAAAACATTGTCTCATCAAAGCTTCCTGATGTGCTTTTGAATGAAAACACCCGTATGAATCTGGACCAGTTTTTGAAATGGTTTTGGAAGTGCAAAGCAACTTTTCTCACCATATTTGCTGCTGAGCGGGGGCTTAATTATAGGAGTTTCGACAGTCACATGCGAAACAAGTTTCTCTAGTGTGGTGTGGATATCCACACCTTGCCGCATAGGTGCATGACACACGACCGTAAACATCGGCTAGTTTGGTTACGTTTTTAAAAAAATGAAACAGCTGCCGTGGCAAACGAAGACATCATTTCTGAATTTTCGATCGAAACTCGAAGGCTGCATGTTGAAAGTATTCTCTTAAATTGATACTGTCAGTGCCTCCATGCATATTATTGATCAATTCGGCTATGTAGCTGGTGTCAAGACTGCAGCTTTTGTGACAGTTTATGCTCAAATTCCTTTTCTTGGTGCTTTCATGTTTGCGTTTTTCATTGTTGTGAGAAATTAGGAGTGACTCTTGTGAGAAATTAGGAGTTTCTTTCCTGCCGGTGTCTTTCATTTAAATACTGATACGAATACAATTGGTTCAGTCTGGTTGTTTATACCAAAATATTTTTATGTTCTTCAATAAGTTAACAGTGCATTAGGCAAACATCAAAGATTTTACTGAATCAAATGCAGCAAACAGACCTCGTGCACAGGCGCGTAGTCAGAAAAATATCTTGAAGCATAAGCAAAATATTCTTCACGTTGGTTTTCTTTGTTGTTTCCGGATAAAAGCGCATAACTAAACAAATGTCCTTGGTTTTGTGTGGATATTTTTTTATGGAAAAAGACATCGTTTCTGAAAATTTGAGGAAGGCGCCGGAGTCTTCGCTCCCCTGCTAGACTACCCACGGCGCATAGCATGCAATCAAAACTCTTACGTGATCAGACTGAAAACAGACAACTGGCAATATGCTACCCAGTTAATCGCTGAAAATTATTAAAATAATTTGTTTGAAACATACAATACAACAAAAATAGTACCCCCCTAAAATTGTACTTTGCCCCCGCAAACCTTAAAACCTGGCTACGGGCCTGCGGTACAATTAAAAAGTTCTTCAACACGTTAACTCAGAGCTTCGCACTGTAGCGCATACCGCTGAAACGTTAAATTTTATTTCACCTGCTTAGTGGTCTGGTTTTCATTTCTACAGCAATTTCCAGTTTCTTTCCAGTTAAAGTAAGCGATCGCGTAAACAAGCCGCAGTATGTCGTGTGTTTCTATCTTTTATTGCGTTCCTTTTGCCTTCCCCTCAATACACCGTTGCTTGTACTTCTAGCAGGGCCGTCGTTAGCGGGGGGCCAGTGGTGCCAGGCCCTCCCATTTGAAATCGGTGCCCCCCATTTCACGTTTGGCCCCCCGTTTGCTACATACATCCAATACTGCATTTCAAAAATGTGGCCTCCCCTTCTGGTTTTTGGCCCACCCTGCTGCTAAATCCTGGCGACGGGCCTGACTTCTAGGATGTGGAAGAAAACTGCTCATTATTGAAAATCTAGCTCTGTAGTTAAAATATTTCCAGCGCCGCTAGTGCTTATGATGTAATCAGGTGAAGTGGAAGCTTATTTTTTTAAGACTAGCAATGTTTACGCGCAGAAACAGTTAATAAATGTGTCTGCAAAAAATAAGAACACTTCTAAACTCAAATTTGCTGATCCTATCGAAACTAATGCATTAGAAACCACGATGTTTACCAAGGTTATATTTCTCCTACTGAGGAGGCATCTTCAGCTCTTATTCAAATATAATTCAATTCTTATTCGAACAGAATTGAATTTGCTGTACTGCTTTTTATGGGCAGGTGTTTTGCACTCCAATGTGCTTATTCATAATTGATTGGATTTGATTTATAACTGTTTCACATGACTCAGCTAATAAACAGAAACAATGCAAAGAGCCATCGCGCAATAAGGAATCCAATTGTCAGTGAACATTAGAATAAATGAATACACAATGGCAAAATAACTGATTATTTTCTACAAAGAGTGTCACTGTGTCACATAGGATTGGTGAAGGACCATGGCGGTCATCTAGTCAACCAACCCTGTTTATCACTTTTTGAAGTGTTGAAAAACAACAACTGGAAATCAAATGAGCACAATTAGGGTTACGGAGTAGGAGCCGCAGTCGAAGTCGTAAGGACTCGGAGTTTTTTTGGTGGAGTCAGAGTCGCATTCCTGACAACACTGGGAGTCGGAGTCGGATTTTTTGTCCGACACCGACTCCGGATGTCCGACTGGATCATTTTTTACATCACACTCCTAAATTGGCATTTCCTGTTAAAATGATACAATTTCTTTTGAAACTTTTGTTGAAACAGACATTTCTTGCTGTGCACCACAATTTCCATTGATTTTAATAGCCAAATTTCACTCCCATTATGGAGTCGGAGTCGGAAATTTTGGAACGTCGGAGTTGGAGTCAGATATTTTACCTCCGACTCCGCAACCTGGTTAGAATTAGAAAAACAAGCAAAGAAACATAGAACACGGTGAGGTAAATTTACAGATGAAGAGAGCATGCTTATGTATGCAAATGAGTGGATCAAATCTAACTGCGAAAATTTGGTGTGGTTTAAACAAGTACAAAAAAATAAAATCAAAAAACAATTGATGAGGGACAAAAGAAAAATAAAACAAAACTATACAGTCGATTGATGAGGTACAAAAGAAAAATAAAACAAAACTAAACTATAATTTCATACCAAAAAATGAGATGTGCGCAGGAAGGAACAAAAATACAAAAAAGTAAAGATACATGCAATAGGAAACAAACTAAAATGCATTATTCAAATTACTGAAACCATAAGCGGCGGAACCGGGGAGGCCGCATCGGCCTAGGCCCCCCACTTTTATGTCTGGGGGGTCTGGCCCCACTACTTTTCAATTTTGAATTTTGCCTAGTAGGTATAGGTAACACAATTAGTATTGGGTCTATTGTTGAAGTAAATCGGTTAATGAAAAAATTGTAGAATTTTGGCAGTATTTTATCAATATTATTTGCAATTTGGCAGGATTTCGTAATTGTTTGGCAGAATACACCGTGCACAGTCTGTCACTCTGCTATGGCTTGCTTACCGCATTGGTGTTGTTGAACAGTGTTGCCATATGATGTAATGCAACAAAATTTTTTACAAAAATGGTGTAATTTTGCATGCTTATTATGTGCATGGGCGTCGGAAGGATTTTTCCAGGGGGGCCACTGGTGGATTTTTGCAAAATTTTTTCTAGGAGGGGCCAAAAGTGGTGAAATATGGTTTTTACCACTCGAATCTAAAAAAACACCTTTTTTGCTAAAATTTTCAAATTCCTTCCCCCATTCCGACACTCATGCTTGTGCGTAGCGTAGGAAAAAGTTCCTGCCACATCACTGTAGAGACGTTGGCCTAGACTGGGAGCCATTTGTAGCAGCCGAAGGAGATGGAAGTATTTATAGGCGACGATGGTGGTCACTCAAGGAGTCTAGTGTTAATAATATTTCCTTGTTCACACTGAGACTGAATTTCACATCTTTTTCTTTGTCGACTCGGACGATTTCAAACAGAATACAAAAAGAAAATGCAAGCAGAAAAGTTGAGACGTCTCGAAATGAAAATGTTGATATTGGCTCTCACGCTTATTCAACATATTTCTACGTCGTACATCATTACCGCGCGAGTCGAAGTTTGTAATTCGTGTGTCTTAAAGGGCGCATCGAGACACCGCACACGAGGTGCGTTCGATTAAGTGTGATTTGCGCTGCAAATCCAGATATTAAGCTGCGGGCAGAAACCA
>JGI24158J21664_10000956_pt1 | contig 30094 bp, 29 predicted proteins | sample Ectturendosymbi3_FD_21664 | JGI IMG/M metagenome (IMG submission 21664)
CAACTTGAAACAGTTCGTTGAAGATCACCTAAGACATAGGTTCTCAAAGTGCTTCGTATGGAGCCCCAGGGCTCTGCGAGAGAAACCTCGGGGCTCCGTGAGCTGTTTTGCAATTTTCTCAGGAACATGAATCGGTAAGTAACAATGTATTTTTTGTTCTTATTTTCAGAAATTTATTGTGAGGCTCTGTAAATTATGGTCAATCTCTTCATGGGCTCCATAACACCAAAAGTTTGAGAACCCCTGACCTAAGAGATAGGTTAAGAACAATTTGTGTACTGTGATTTTATTTAATCACAACTTCTTGTGTGGNTAACTAAAATTGTTGGCAACATTTGTTTAAAATGTGAATAAATTTTCTCAACTACGTGTTGTGTTTTTGATAAATCCTGGACAGCGGAGACATATCTGGAAACAAATTTTACAGTCTCCTTGGTGTGTGCATTGGGTGTGGAAATGTGTGTGAGAAGTAACTGCTTAAAAAGTTGTGCAATATGTTACAAGTCACATTTGCTTTTTTGCAAGTTGTTTCTAATTGTTGTTCAATGAACAGACCTCACTGAGGAAATCAAAAGATGTTATGCCTTCATTTTTGTCCTTGTGCAAAATCTTACCAAATTTTGGACTTTTGCTGCTGATTGTCCTATAATGTTGCATGGCCCTGTGTCTGTCTGGTGACATTGATTGGGCACTGTGGTTTTGCAATATTTTTGCTAATGTTTTAGAAACACAACTGGCTTGCATAGATTCACAGATGTCATTAAAGTTTAATGATGGACCAATGGTAATGAAGAGATCACTACTTTTTTTGCAAGGTTTATCTTTCTGTTCCAAAAACACGCATATATATACTGTTCATGAAGCCGCATACAATTAAGTAAGAGATGAGTCAAAATACATCATTTTAACACATAGGTATTGATCATGCTTCAAATTTCAACATAGTCATGTTATCATGATGCTTGGCAAGTTCTGTCCTTTTGCAGTTTGAAATAATTTGCTACCTGCAAATATTTAGAAAACTTTAATTAATCAGTTTGTTTACCAAGACCACTTCTAATGTTTGGATGTCGTGATGTAACTGTCAAACTCAAAAAGTCAGGAATTTGGATTTATGTTTTTGGTTGTAATAATCCATTGAATCCACTAAATCAAAGTTTGAATTTTTGCTCTTATTTGCAGCACTGCAAACATCGTCACAGCCACTCAATATGGAGACTTAGCTCGATGCAAGGAGCTTGTTGAAGCCGGATATGATGTTCGTGCCAGAGATTCAGATAATATTACTTTGCTTCATTGGGCTGCAATCAACAATCGCCTAGAAATTGCCAGGTGTTGTTTTCTTTTTCTGTGTGGTACAGTGTTTGTCCAGCGTCTCAGTAAGTGGTGAAATGTACTGCAGTTTTTAGTGTGTCTGCATGTTGTGTTCACCCATCGTAGATGATAAGTATGCATTGCATTCTTTTGACACTCTTGTCCACACTGTTTTGCATTAGTACAAAAATTTTTGCCATTGATTCCAGATACTATATTACTATGGGTGCTGTTGTGGACGTTCTTGGCGGAGATTTGATGGCGACTCCACTACATTGGGCTATCAGAGAAGGCCACCTGCCCATGGTCATTTTGCTGATTCAGTATGGGTATGTTTTGTTGGAAAACAGTTTGTGTATGTGATCAAAGAACTTCTTGCAAGTTTAAATAAATGATTTTTATCCTTGCCTGCAAAGATGAGATTATGCAACTGTAGCATACATATTTACTGCCTCAATAAGCTCGGACTCAGACATTGGGGGCAAACATGAAGGAGTGGCAAGGTGATCCAAGAGCAGCCATCCCTCTGTTGTAACCAGTGGCCCAAATATATGGACACCCTTGCTTATGCCAGAAATAGAGACAAGAGACACAAGTGGCATGTTCATGCCACAGGTAACCCTTAATTTCAGCATGCAGCGGCTCTTTATATTTTCAGAATAATTAAAGATCCTTTGTTAGGCGTGCTTGATCGTTTGATCTGTTTATGGCTTTCAATTCACCACCCAGTCTGCGCTGACAGACCTCACAAGAAGCCCAACTGATAAAAGCGTACTTCTTTTTTACTTTTGCGAACTAATCTGATGCAGTTTTTCACACACCTATGATTTGTGTTTTAGTGCGGATCCTGGTGTACGTGATGCCGAGGGTTGTGCGCCTATTCATGTTGCTGTTCAGCTCTCCTTCACCCACATCGTGGCGTATTTAATCGCGAAAGGAACGGACCCTGATTTGATTGATGCCAATGGCAAAACACCATTGATGTGGGCTACGTTCCGAACTTACGGGTTGGTACATCTTTATTGTTTTTCAAAAAGGTTGTTTTTTGACTGGTGTTATTAACCGTTTGTTTGCATCGTTCAACACACGTTGGTTGTAGTGCCGCATTTCTTCTGCCGCGTTTGGAGTTGAAGCTGCAGATTTGCTCGCTTCCGCGTTACGACAACAGCATCCCCGAAGGACCACAGTCGTGCATTTATATAGGCTCTTTGCGGGCACGGTAATCTGAAAGATGCTTGCCGCGACGTTCGTTAAAACTACAGGCACCATCTGTCGATCCATCTATCTATCGAAACACCCTAGAAGCTCAATGTTTGCGGCTGTTCTCGGTTTCAAATTGCGTTTTTTCGCAGAGTCGACCCCACCAGAACTCTTCTTTCTCTTCACGCAAGTGTGAACATGAAAGATTTGTCTCAACAAAACACACCCTTGCATCTGGCATGCATCGCACAGAATACCAACGTCATCATGCTGCTGGTTCAAGCTGGAGCTGACTTGGATGCAAAAAACAGTAAAGTAGGTGTCGGTGTGTGTTCTAAGCTGTGTATTTGCTGTTCGGCGCATTTTCAGAGCGAAGTTTTTCAAAGTTAATTCTGCGAAAGGTGAAGGGATCAGTTCGATCTGCCTAAAATGAAACGAAAAGTGAAAATCACTGGCATTTGGCACAGCGTGCAGTGGAAACGTCGACAAGCTGATGCAGAGCTGCGTGGCGTGTGCATCGCGTTGCTAGGATACATGCTGAGGTAGTTGCCGGGTTGAATGGTTTGACGCAAGATTGGTAATTGGCAGGAAAATTCTTTATTAGTCGAATTTTTTAAATGTTTAGATGTCTGTTGAAGAACCCAACTTGCAAACTCAGGACTAACATCTTACAATGTAAAATCGACCAAAAAGCAACCTGTCCCAGAGCCTGTATTGCATCTCAATATTGCTGGAATGAGATAGGGTCTGATTGAAGTCTCAGCTACATTTGCTATTTTATGTGTTTGAACCTGTGTCTTGTTTTTGATGCGTATTTCATGGAAACACCGCCCAAAGAGTACACGATGAAGTTGCAAAACATTAAACTCCAATAAATTCGTTATGATTCTTGCTCCTGGCCTCTGCACAAACTTACAGAGCTTTATTGTGAAATGCCTTGCTGTATGAATGGTTGAACAATTTCTACGTTCATTTAGCAATAGAACTCATTCCGACGTCAGCCGTATGAACAGAGCGAATAAGAATAATCTTTTCTTGAAAATGAACACGGGCGAAAACGGGCAAGTTCAGTCGGTTTGCAACATTAAAACACTGAATTCGGAAAAAAGGACTCATGTCTGTTACTTTACCTGCTTCCCGTTGTGAAAAACTGTGTGATTTTGTTTTACGTTTTGCGTTTGTGATCACCAGAACGCACCTACGCAGCCAACATAAAAACTTTTTATAGGCAAGTGGTCGTTGCTTAATTATAGTAGAGTTTACAAGTACGATGTGGCGAAACGGTTCATTTATTAAGACCCCACCTTCCGGTGCAGTGCATGATGAAGGTACAGATTAGTTGCCCTGTCGGTCGCCATTCTAGTTTGTTTGGTGGGTGAAAGTTGAGCAGGATTTCGGGACAAGCGCTCGTTTCGTTTCGCAAGTCCGTGGGCTCCGACCTTCATCGATGAGGGTGGTATTATGCACGTGTTTCGAAGTGAAGGATGTACATTTGACCCACACTTCCTGCGATTTCCGCACCAGGGAGAAACGCCGTTGGATATTGCCAAGACGAAAAAAAATGTTTGGATTTCGTCGAGGTTGCAGATGCAACGCAGAGAGAAAGGTCTGGATGCCGGAGATTCGTTCATTCAGCGAACGATATCCTCGAAAAAGGTAACGGTCTTGCAAGAAGCTGTGCAATGTTCTATTGCTCAGATAATTACACGCAAAATGCGTGAAATACGTGTGATTTATGTTTGAACCCGTTCACATTTTCCATCCATTCGTGTTCAGTGACCGTCTTTGGCCTTCCGACTTAAACGCGCAATTCACGCAGGGGTCGAATCGCATCAAGAGTTCTTTCAGTGTTTTGCGCTTGGTTGTGCAACAATGCACTGCGAATCAGTGAATGTTGCGCAGGAAAGACCTCCTGTGACGGCTCGTTCTACACTGCGTTGTTTGTATGAAACTTCTGCGCAGCGAGGCTAAAGTGCACTGCCAGGCGACGTTAAAAAACTTTGTACTCATTCAATGCAAAACCTCTTCTATACGCAGAAAAGTGTTTCGTGACCATCTTCTTCGTAAAAAGTTAAATGGTGCCTCGCAAACCTCGTTTAAGGGTCATGGAGGTAAATTTGTGAAATGGAAGCTTTCAAAAGTTGGTCACAACGGATTAGTTGCCACGTACCTGTTTTGTGCTGTATATTCTCAGCTATTCCGACATCAACAGTATATTGCTGAGTATTTACTGCGGCGAATAACATGTGGGTGGGTAGTCGTCAGGCTGACGTTGACACATTCAAGAAGTTTTAGATAACCATTTGATTCTTTCTGGCTGAGGCAAGTATGCAGTTATATCCTTGAAGGTTCCTGGCATTTTTACAACCCGGAAATTTTTACGCATTAATCACGACTGGCCTTAGTTGTTCAGAACCCCAGAAAAATCATACGTTCCTGACAGCGTTTCAACAACTGTTATTTACGACCAAAATGCACTTCGTTTCTTGACGTTGTCCGCGATGCTATTTCGCTGCGCTTCGGAACAAAAAGTTTCAAGGGATTTTTGAAAAAAACTTATTTTAACGTCCATTTCCGTTTATCTTTATCATATTTTAACTCGCTGTCGTTATTGCAAGTTTCAACCGTTGCTCGCCCTCACATCTTTGTTACTTGTTGCTTTTCAGTTTCGTGCACGCGCAACTGTCGCCATCGCGTTTTTCGTCATGTTCGCAATCGGCTTCATCTGCCAGCTGGCCACCACCTCGTGGCTGTTGAAGGCTGCTTTGTTCGTTGTTTGCTACCTTATCGTCTACGGATATTCCATGTGAGTGCTTCCGATTTTTTGCAAGTTTTCGCGGCGAAGTCGCCGAACGAACGTTCAGACTAGACCACAAGTTGTAATATCTTCGCTTCAGGCTTTGCATCACACCCCATGAAGTTTCTTACGTGCTGCCGCTGGCAATTTCGCTCGCAACGAAGTTCTGGGTCTACATGACATCTTTCGTCTACTTCTGGCCATATATCTACAGCTTGTTCGGAAGGGTCGTTTTCTTGATATTTACGCCCGGGATGTGGTATTTTTTTTATAAGACGCTCAAAGCTGATCCCGGCATTATATCGATTCAAGAAGACCAAAAGAAACGGGTGAGTTGCGTGATCAGCTGAGTTTCTTCTCAGGCTGCAGATACGTTTGACGCCTCCAGTTAGTTCTTCGTAGCTACAACTAAACTATTGTTTGCTCAAGCTATTGTTGAGATCATGAATTCTGTGTGAGTGTCAAGAGCTGTTTTGCTTTCGCTGACCGATTCGCGTCGTTTTTTTAAGCACTTAGGTCAGATGCCGCAAAATAAGGGAATATGGAAAGTCGCTACGGTATCATAATCGTAACCCATCATTAGCAATTGCGTGGTACATGCCTTAAGTCAGACCGGTTCATCTAATGTATGTCGCGCACATGAATTATTATAAAACGCATTCCTCTTCTTTTGGATGCAGTGACCAGTGTGGGGCAAAGCTCGTGCACGGTCATGCTTCCGCATGAGAAAGCGAACCCACTTCTGGATAACTAGCAAATAGTCGACTTAAACGTGTAAAGGTCATTCAGCCAGTAGCGGAAAACCATGACCAATAACATGTTGCAATCGTGACTGATATTCATCCAATAAACTTCTTTGCTGAGACGTAGGCATAGGCAAGACCTAACTAAACCTTTCGCAAAACATCCAGGGCAGAGTTTACTCTTTGAAGCACTTTTGCTTTACTTACTGACGCGCAGTAGTTGCATACAATCGATTTCTAACGTCTGCGAAGTCCAGCAACTTCGTTCGCCTCGGAAACCGATAAGAATCGATGCATCAGCCGCAGCATAATTTGATCACCTGCTTTCTTGTTACTTTTTTAAGGCGATCGTCCACATGGCCGAGACGGAAGGACTGTCCATGGACAAAATTTGCAGCACCTGTCTGGCAAGTCTAATCTGTGTGTACCAGCAAATATAAATGCGTTGACCCACATCGTGATAAATTGTTTTTTCCGGCAGATTCGCAAGCCTCTGCGCTCGAAACACTGCGCCGTCACGAACAGATGCATCGCGAAGTTCGATCACTACTGTCCCTGGGTTTGCAATTCCATCGGTTGGGGGAATCACCGTCAGTTCGTCGCTTACCTCTTTTTCTTGTCTGGCATGCTGGCCTGGAACATGTACGGAGCGTTCGCATGTGAGTGTCCACGGTGGAATCGAGTGCTGCTTTGCGCACATCGTTTGCGTGCGACGCAGTTTCGAAAAACTGACACTAAACAAATGGCAGGATTCTGAAAAAGCGCGCACTGGAATCTTTAAGAAATACCGCATTACGTTTGCCGTGCAAGTGATCATGACGCAAACACTGGAAGACTTGAAGCGGCATCTAACGTGGCTTGTCTGAGTGTCTTTCTCAACGATCCATTCAGTAAAGAAAGGAGACGAATGTTTTGTCAACAACTACCTCTTGCCGAGTCGATCTTGCTCGGTTGTAAACGCCACTCGTGGGTACGACAAGTGCCTTGGAAGCCGCGCGCAAAGGCGGACCTCACATCGTGCACTACTTTCGTTTAACGTTACCCTTTGCCTGCTGTTTGTTTAGTGTCGATTTTTGCCTGTCGGCAAAGCATGTAGTTTATGATTCTCTTAATTAGTTAAGTAAGGGATATGACGGCGCATTACGTCACATACCCGGAGCGCGCAAACGGGAAGTACTTCCAGAATGCAGTGGCGCACAAGCAACAGTAGAGTGAACCTGGTTGAGCTCGTTGTTGCTTGCAAACATGGCGTTCTTTCCTTTGCGTGTCCGTATCTCCCACAAGGGACCGCAAAAAATGGTGGCCAGTACGGGGCAGTTGATTGCTGCGTTTGTCGTTTCGTGCGTTTGTCGCTTCCGTGGCTAGATCACCCTGGCTTTCGATTTGAGAAGCGGATATTGCGTCACAGAGTTCCATAACGCTACGACTACTGTAAGCCGACACATCTCAGCACACCGGTAGTGAGTAGCTCGCATTGTCATCGAACTCGTTCCGCTTCAGTGCTCGCTTCTGCGACCAATCCCTTTGGCGAGTGTTGTCCACAGTCACTTATTGCTGGTGTGCATCGCTTGTCAGCGGTTTGTTGTCGGTCGCATTCACCTGTTATGTTTAAACCAGACTGGACTCACGCATGCCACTCCCCGCCCAGCCTGGTGGGCTTCGAGCATTTTCTCCACGTGGTTCGATGCTCTCCGTGGGTTCTGTGGATTTTCGGCAACTGCGCTTTCCACTTGGTCTGGGTCTGCATCTTGCTCACTTGTCAACTGTATCAGGTAAACTCGTTTATGTTACTGCTATCATTCGCTCGTCTGAAAGAGTACTAGTGCCAACTGTAGTGGATTGTGTGAAACGTTTGCGTATCGTGCTGCTTCCTTTGGTTTTGTCAATATTTCGACTGCGACAATGCCAGTCTGGGTTAATACCAACCACCATCCGTACAAAGACTTTCCAGTTCATTTGCACATTTAATTTAAGCAGAGGGAGGTTGACAAGAACATACCCTGATGGCAAACTTCTCTTCATGAAAAGCCCCTCCTCTGTTTCTCGACCGTGTGAACTATGTCACGTTCTATATGTTGTACGCTTTCCGTTTATCCGAAACAGAAGGGCTGCCGACATGCGAGCGGCCATTTATTCGACAGCCTCGATGTCAAGCAAGCAGTCCGTTCCGGTTTGTTTGCGCGATTCGCATTTTTCAATTTTATGTTCTTGACTGTTTTCAGGTTGGGTGGTTGGGCGTCACCACTAACGAGCGAATGAACGCCGCCAGATACCATCATTTCCACACGTCTGCCCATGGACACTTAGAAAAAAGCCCTTTCGAGTAAGTTTTCACGTTGGTTATTGCAACTGTCCAGCGCTATGAATGCATTTTGCTTTCATCACACGATCGATTTTCTGTGGTTGCTCACCTGTATCCATTCCTTCCTGTGTACCAGAGGTTTCAAACTCAAACTGCTCCGAGGGCCGAATGAGGACTGATAAAGTAACCCGTGGGGCGCATTTTGACGCTGACGCAGCAATCGCGGTAGCTGAACGTTCCTAGAAACGGCTTTTGCACCTTATTTCCTGCGAAGGGTGTCGTGAGTTGTAGGCAAATCATTTCTAGTCGTCTGTACGTTAGTTTAAAAGGAACTTGTTCACTCGCTAGCCGAGCACTTCTAAACACCGGTGAATAANCTAAATAACGTATATGGTAATTGCTTAAATTCCCAAAGAGCATCGCAAGCCGCACAAAACGCCATCGTGGGTCACATGTGTCCCACGTTTTTGAGACCCCTGCTGCATACCATCCTGACTGGACCAAGCTTCTACTGTGCAGTGCTGACCAAGTCCAAATCTTTCTGCTGCCTGCCGGCAATGCACAATCTGCACCATGGCGCTAATCATGCTGTTGAACCATAGCGGCCATTCTGGGCAAGAGTTGAATCAATGAGTGGTTTAATAGTGTTTTTCTTGAGGCTTTGTAAACATTTAATTACGTTTTCGCTGTTTTTGTGGAAACGCGAGTATTTTAATTTCACGCATTTTTCATGGCGATGGTTTCCTTCCAAAAAGCCGGACATGAAGTATTTAGAAATGAATTCAGTCCTACGCAATATATTTGATTCTGCGACAGTCATGCCAAGCAACTACAATGGTAAACACCTTAATTTGAGACAAAGCTCCTGGCTTAAGTGCAAGCATCAGAGAGAAGGTTACCTGTGTAGCACGCCCACAACAACGCAGATCGCGAGTTGTGAAAGTTTGCAGACTTACGAATCTTATCCTGAAGCAGCCAAATTATTGTAAATCCAGCTAAAATAGAATTCCTCCTGGAGTCCCATAACCCTTTCGCATCCAGTTCAGCGTTCACTACAAATTTATTTGAAGGAGGAAATTAATGATCCTTACATTTGTTCGGTTGAGCTGGATGAGTTAAAGCAGCTCCGCTTGAAAAATCAGATGAATGAATGTTATATATACGTCCCAAAAGCGAGTTCCAAACTTCAGTTCCCATCAATCCTTCGAGTAAAGCACACTGGCCATTCTAAATCTTCTGTGACGTATGTATCCTTTACAGTCATCACACAGGTTGTTTTGTTTCGTCACAGCCGCGGGTTCGTGAACAATTTGGCGGATTTCTTCCAATGTTCCCTCTTCGGCGTGCTGCGTCCACAGAACATCGACTGGAAAACGAAGATGGAATTCGGGAAGGAGTTTCCGAACGCGAGTCTGCACAAAGCATATGAGGATGTCTGACGAACGCGAAATGCTCCATCCTTCATATCTAGAAGCAGTCGTCCTTAACGTACTTTGAACGGCATTCCAGCCTGACAACGAAGCATAGTCTCGCATATTATCTTTAAATCGAAACATCCTTCGCAAATCACGTGCAGGAGCCAATGGTTGTATGACAACATGCAGTGGACTTGAAACCCTGTTCGCCTAATTCAGGGGCGGGCAACCTTTTTTGGTTTGCGTACCGAAATCGGCTGAATCAATGACAAAATTCTTCTGCGTGCCAATCAAAATTTGTGGTGAGGGGTCGGAATTTTGGGCCCCTGTGGCAGCGTACCCGCCCAAATGGGGGGTATGGAGTGCGGCTGATACGGCTCTGTTCGTAGCCATATGGCATCAAAAGCACGTAAGGGTTAAATTAAAAAACGGATTAACAAACAAATGAAGAAACGGACACTTTGAAGGGGGAGGATCTCGTTTCCGAGGCCTCGCTCACGTGCCGGATGAAATTGACCGCGTGCCAGGGCTTGCCCACCCCTGGCCTAATTCTTTACCATCTTACTCTTGTCGATTTAACGCGATAGACAGGTTTTGGTCACAAATGCCTTCCGCGTAGCACTGTTCGTTGAGCAGTAGTTTGTCTCAAAGCTAAATTTACCCAAAACTTTAGCAAGTTGAAAGCGTTTGTAGAAGCTTAACGATTTGCGTCGGGTACACTGTGCAGAGGAGCGCCGTTCAAGTTGACTTAGATGTTCCAGTGCCGATCAAGTTATTGCATTTTTGTCGGCTAACCACGTTTTTGTGCAGTTTGCAATAGTTACACCGCTGTTATTACCGTGTGAAAGCCCCGTTGTTTCAAANGTCAGTTGCTGTTTTGCTTGTTGGCCACTTGTGTGCTTCTGCTTTCGAGAGATCCGGCACAACAGCATACTCAATCTGAAAATGTGAAGCTACATTGTCAGTGGCGTAACTGACGGTGGGGCAGAGGGGCGAATCCCCCCCGGCAAGCTAAATGTGAAAACCGGGACCCCATTCAGCTTATTTCATTTTTAGTATTATTTTGGTTTTCAACAGGTCGGTGTGTTTTTCGGAGTATTTTCCGATGATTTCGGGTTTTAGTATATAGCCATCCACATCCGGATACACCATTATTTCGCAACTTTTTTCTTAATGTTGGCTAGTCGGCTCCCTACAGTGGCCCCCATTTCAGCTAAGTTTCCCCCCACCTAGTTCAAACCTGTAGTTCCGCCACTTTATATTATATGCGGAAAACCTCCAGATTGTCATTTATTCAAGTCTCATGTGTTTTCCCATTCGAAAGAAGCCGATTGGTTGCCTTTCGCCGGAAGTGAATGTCGGTAGTTGCTGTGTATATCAACGAACGAACTTCTTTAATGACACGAAACGATACCTACTGTATCTTGCCCGAGCTCCGCTGACAAACTCCGACAACTGTATTGCCCTACATTCGCCAGATCAACCTGGGTGACAGCTTGCACAGAAAAAATCGCATAGCTGAAGAACAAACTTTCCTTTGTTTTGCGAATGCTGGCGGGAGAAACAGAAAAATGCCTTTTCTTTCAAATCTAATACACTTTCGCCCACTTCCGAATTACCGGGAAACCACGTCTTTGCCGAAAACCTGCTTTTTTGGCATTTGCTTTGATCGAGTTCGTTCCTTACAACGCAATATCGGGGATTCGTATGCTTTGTTCTTGTCGTGTTCGCATGCCTATTTTGTACGCTGTTCTGGCGGTTCCAGTTGACGTAGTCTTGTAATTTACACGTAGTGTTTGTTGTGGTACGCTGTGTTGATCTGACAGCGTAGATTAAGTGCGATGAATGAACTAACAGCGAAGTTTAACCTGACTTGATCGCCTTTCTGGCTTCTTGCATTTCGAGACTGATCAACATATTTTTGTTATGACGCATCCGAGGTTTGTTTACACTTCGCCAAAGGCTGCAACGCGATTAATGGAGGACTAGGGAGGATTCATGTGGTTTGTGTAGATCAGTGCTTCACAACTTGTTTTGTCTTGATACGCCTATGCCCCGTGATCGAATGTTTGCAGCACATTTTTTGGGTAAATCGGGTGATTGGACCCAGTCGAAACTTCCTAGACCTTTTGGTGGGAAAAGCGTGGCGGCGGATCCATCTGGAAACACAGTAGAATTTGCCTGATTCGTTACCTCCATGGGATTAGAAAAAAGTGACGATTTAGGCGAACTGACAAATTATGCAGACAGGTGAAAACTCTATCATAGCAATTCGTATAACATAGTGCTCTTATTTGCAGTAAAATGCAAGTTTATGACGTTATGGTTGAATACAACAATTATTCCTCTCTTCTGGCTGGACTCGTCCATTTTATCTTGCACCTTTTAAATCTTTCACAAACTGCAAAGACTTCCCACGTTCTCTCAATGGGGAGTTGGGTCGCGCTTCGCACCTCGTGTATAAATTCGATAAACACATTGCGAGGTGCAACAATTCTCAGACAAAGATCCTTAATTTGTTTGAACTTCCACACGTACTAGCTGCTTAGACATCAAAAGCGAAACTGCAAATGACGTATTAGCCGAACAAAACGCTTCTAAGGGATAGAGGTGACGAATTGAACAAATTAACGAACAGAAATGTTCACAACAGATAGGAATTCTGCCGGGTCTGACGAAAAAGAAACGAATTGACCAATCAGACGAGTTTCTACTGTAGCTTGAAAAACTGAGTTAGGTGGTGCACTTGAGTTACTCTAACCTGGGATTGGATGTTTTGGGAATTTTTACTAATCTGAATAGGAGAAAAGCAAAGACGTAGGAGTACCGGGGACAATTTTTGTACAAGTAATGTGTAGTTTGTGTCCGTCACAGTTCAGTGGGATGAACTGAGTAAAAAGTTACACGTACGTAGCATGAACTGCAGCCGTGCGACTTAGAAATTTAATCATAAAAATTGGACAAACAGTCTTTGGTCGATGGCTTCGTCCTGTTGGTTCCACATCCCTCCAGATATGCACTCTATTTCAGGAATCGCTTACCACGAGCGCATCTTGATCTTGCCTTCAAAGCCAACTATTTCGTATCAGGTGCGTAACACTCACCGACCTAGTGTTGGGGCCCATTTTGAATCGAACTTACCAAGCCAGTTCCAAAAACGCGTTTGCAACCAGCCATTCCACTCAAGCGACGTCGGCAGTGGCGCTGGGATATTTAGACTCGTAGTAGGAACAGAGTCGTCAAGCGCGTGACAAGGACAGTGGTTCGTTGTGACAATGTCCGGTGTTTCAGTGACCAGGATGTTCAAGGTTTGACCACCGAAACATTGAGAGACCGCAACTATATTATTTCAATGCCAAGATGATCGTAAAGGAAGGTTTATCAAGTGTTTTGGTGGTGGTCGTAAAGCGAGGTTCTATTTTATGAGAGAACGACACCTTAAAACACACAGAGAGGTTGTTAACTCAGATGTACATGATACCTGTACTTTTGTCCAGTCTTTATGGATAGTCACACTTCCCGTTTCAACACAAGATCTCTGTCCCGAACTTTATTATTGTACTGTAACAAGTGATCAGGGTTTTTTTTAAAGAAAATGTTAGGGACCCGATTTCTCTGATTCTGGGGACCCAATTTTCTCTGATTCTGGGGACCCGATCTCTGATTCTAGGGACCCGAATCGGGTCCCCAAAACACCTTAAAAAAACCCTGCAAGTGATGTTTGCGGTAATCTTCAAGAACATCACATCGATTGGTATTGCACAGGACGCAGGGTCGTGCAACGAATGTAGTTTGTAAATCACGAAAGCGCATCGCGACTAATGAATTGCATCATCGTCAAGATCAGTCGTCGCTCCTCCCGACGCGGGCGTTAAAGCGATGACGTCATAAAATGATGCTGATGTCAACGAGCGCGAAATGCTTGGTTTGCAGACTCTGGAGACCTTCGTCTGAAACACGAATAACTTGGTTGAGGTGACATGCCAAGCTTGCATCTTGCAGCAAACGCTAGGAGTTCAAACAAACAGTCGACAGAGGAAGGCAAATTTACAAAAACAAGACGGAGGAACTGTTTATTTTTCAAGGTTAAAAAAAAGCTCGCATCCCTTCGCACTTGCGTTCAGTCTGGGTTGAGCTGCAAAGCTGCTCTGAATTCAAATATACCGCAAATTAAACTTATTCCCGTTTTATTCTGAGACGTGCCCGCAACTGTTGTCATGCAGTAAAAATCCGCGTCTTGTGGAGTTCTCGCAAATGAATGGTTGCACAAGTAACCTACATAAGCGGGCAAGCGTGCTTACCCAGTCATTGTTTCAATGATTGGTTCTCGAACAATCGGTTTAAACAAAAATTTTTTGGCCAACAGGCTAAAACCGCTGCACTACACGAAGGATTTTCGTATTCCATTACTCTTTAAAACCTTAAGTAATTTCGCCGGTTATACTGTAAATGTTGTGGTAATCGTCACCCATCAACACGACATCGTTTACTGTAATTTCGCTCAATGTGAAGGGAAATCAGACTGCCTGTAGCTCTGGCCACTTCCCCAGGGATATCTAGAAGTTCGAGATATCCCTGAACTTCCCACAAGCAATATTGGAATCTGGAAATACGTATCCAGCGAATTCCTCACCAAGCACAAAATACCTGAGGCGTCACTCTCCACGAGTCTGCAAACCGGACTTTAACCTCAGCAACCAGTGACTGTCGGATCAAGTCCGGAGCGTTTTGTTATGTGCAGTTTCACGACTTCCTCCGCGCACGTTGGATGGATGCCTACAGTTGACGAGAGCTGGTGGCGAGTAATTCCGCATCTGGAAAAGAGGCATTTTTTGAAGTAGGCTTGGTTTGCAACAGCCGGGTAGGTCGCGATCAAAACTGCACAGTTCCGAGACGTTGTTAGTGGCACAGTGCGTTTCAAAGTCAAATTAAACGTTCTGGACACAAGGTCCCTTTTCAACGCAACGCGCGAAAGTTACCTTTACAGAAACCGGAAATGTGAGTTAACAGCAATCACGGGTTTAGCAGCGTGTTGAACATTTCCAGCTAGTCAATGAACGACTTTACTTGCAGTGCCCCTCTTTTCCCTCACCTCTCTAATCGCTCACCCCACCCCCATGTGCATACGCATGTTTTTCCCCTCTGTTTTTTTGTTGTTTTGTTTGCCAGGGTTGCAGAGTCGGAGTCGTAAGCAATCGGAGATTTTGGGTGGAGTCGGATTCCTAACAACACTGGGGTCGCAGTTTTTGTCCGACTCCGGATTTCCAATTGGATCATTTTTTACATCACACTCCTAAATTGGGAATTCCTGTTGAAATTGTACAATTTCTTTTGAAACTTTTGTTGAAACAGATTTCTTCCTGCGTACCACGATTTCTATTGATTTTAACAGCCAAATTTCATTCCCTTTGTTTAGGAGTCAGACATTTTGGAAAGTCGGAGTCGGAAATTTTGGAAATGTCGGAGTTGGATATTTTACCTCCGACTCCGCAACCCTGTTGTTTACTTGTTTTACGTTGATTGGATGCATTTTGTTACTTTTCTTCAATTACAAGTGAAACGTCTTCAAATAAAAAAATTGATTTGTGCTAGCAACAGGGCTGGCTGAGCAGTTGACCCAGATGATCTTTAGCCAATATTTTGTGTTTCAAATATAATAGAATACATCAATTTGCTAAACCTGAAGTTTTCATGTTTTTATATTATTATCAGCATGCAAATCATTTTTGCTCTTTGATGTAATTATTTTTCCTTTTGTTGCATATGTGATTATTTTGTGATTTGAGTCACAAGAATGCATGAATAATCCAGTACTATCACGTAAAAAAGCTCTGCAGCTATGCAAGGCAATTACACTCCAAGTATGGTGAGCTGATACGCAGGTGGGGTATGTTTCTCCCTCTGGCCTATGCAGTTGAACCTGGACCCAACGTTTTCGCCATGTCATTCTTTGGGTCTGTCTGTGGGATGTGAAGCTCGGTCTGCTGATAACTGGGCAACTCAGTGACCCTAACCCTTGCTCGGGCTCGCTCAAAGGTTTTTTCGTGTAGGGTGTATAGGTTCTGCCACACATACATTACAAAGTGAACAAATCTGCAAGCAGACAAATGAACAGGCCTCACTTCATGGCTGCAGCGAAGCCTTGCATGACTTCACCGGCGTTTGGACCGAGAAAATGGAGTCCTAGCAACGGCTTGGCGTCATCACGAAAGCAAACGCATTTGATGTAACACTGCTGGTAATTTTGTTCGGGCAGATTGAACTCAAGAGGCTTGTAGAATGCGTGATACACCTGTAACCGACAAGGGATGGTTTTCACACACACCTGGAACAATCGTTCTTATTCGTTTTTAATGTGCTCCGAATGGCCAGCTTCGCTTACTTCTATCTCGTTTTCACCATATTTCTGGACGGCTTCTTCTTCGCTCATTCCAACGCAACTGTACTCGAGAGGCGTGAATACCGTCGTCGCCACGTTTTGATAATCCATTAAATCTGCGGAGTTGCCAAACAACCGACGAGCCAGGAGCTTTCCTGCTTTAATAGCGACAGGCGTCAGCTCCGGGCGTCCCTGCAGACACAACGAAAAACTACCGTTTGACCAAAATTTTGAACGATACGTATTAAACACAGGGTGGTTAACTGGTTATCCTGAGACCTGGTCTCCGACCGACGTCAAGGTGCAGTCATGGGACAAAACCCTGCAGTACTTTTTGTGTGGCCCTGTGCGGACGAATCCTGCCCGGTCATGGAATCAAACGAAAAGACCGCAAGGCACTGCTTTCGTGCAATGGTGACGGAAGCATGGGCGTCGGAAGGGGGGGGGGGACAAGCCCCCACGGAATTTGAAATTTTCCTATTAAACAATAAGCAAAGAAAGGATGTTTTCTTAGTTTCGAGTGGGAAAAATGAAATTTTGCCATTGTTGACCCCACTCCTGGAAAAATCCACTATTCCCCCCTCTGGAAAAAATCCTTCCGACGCCCATGGACGGAAGTCCTTTGTTGTTAGCTACCAGGGGGATTTAATCTTCTGATGCTTGCAGGATTTAATGCACACAAAGAAAGCAATGAGTTAAAGTCATCTAAAGGACAGTAGTCCGCAACAACAGGGCTTCTGTTGTTGCTAGTTGGAACCTCCTACGCTGAGCTTGCAACAGCGGGAATAGCTTCGCAGACCATGAGACAACGCATCTGTTGCGCAAACGTTAAAAACCTTTAAACAATGCCCCAGGTATTTCAGTACAGTGGAGCACCCGAAATCCAATTTGCGATGGCTCTTATATGGTGGATATGCCACTGGCTGGCTGGCGGTCACATTTTGGGCAGCTAATTGCTCGACATGCAGTAGCCGCGTGTGTATCGCTGCAGCTGTGGTGTGTTCAAACTCAGTTGATCACTTTACTGCGTAGTGTGAATCAGCAAGATTGTGAAGACGGCAATGACTCAGCAGATATCGTGGTAGAAGCCCTACGCTTATCATTCCAGTCGATCGTTTTGTTGAAAAACCTAATGCATGCAATTGTACATATACTTTAAACATGAAAGTTAGTGAGCTAGTCAGTGAAGAGTCAGTAGTGAACCTGCGCTGCGAAAATAGAAGGGATGTCGCTACATACGCTTCACTTAATGCATTCCTTACTTTGGCGACGTCACCGATGGCGTAAACGTGTCCAACGTTGGTGCGGTCGCCACTGTCGGTCAGCACCTCCCCGGTGCTCGAATCAACCTCAACTCCAGCGTTTTGCAGCGCCAAGTGATCGGTGACCGGGTCACGACCTTGGGTCAAACAACGCAATCGTAAAATGGCGACTACGGAAAGACCTGATCAACGACACTGGTTGATGCAAAGAAAGCGACTGAGGACATAACGGAAATATACTTTTAAAAAGGTAATTTTTCATGAAATACTCCACTAATGCATCGCTTCCTGTATAATTCGAAGAGGATAGTAAGCATCAAAGTTTTAACTGCATTACACTAAAAAGAAATGCATAGAAACGCGTGTTCTGTTGCATTCCCGTTCGTGTTACGTTGGTGCTGGAAAAACGTTGATAAAGAAGCATACATTTTTGCTAACAAGGGCAAAAAAGTTAAAGAGTCCGATTTCAGATTGAAGGCAAGTTTACGACTTGAGCATTTTATGTTTTAAACGACTCTAGCATTTCGTAAACGAAAGAAGCGACTTTGTATCAATCTTATCTGGACGCAGATATAAACAAACCAAGAGTATTTCGAAACTTGAAAAAGCTTCAAGCCTATACTTGCCCTCAGGTAAACCCGGAAACACTCAATCCGGAAGAGTGTTTGAAATAATGAGGGTAAGAGCGAAGTTTGAGGAAACGCTGCTACGTGCGGCTGCACCGCCATTTGAACGAGCATTTCGAATGATTTTCAGATGATGTCACGTTACCAGCGGCGAGCCGCGCGACTATCACTCTATCTGGGCGAAAACTCATCAACACACGAACTGCGGTTATGTTCGACCGGTGGCGCATTTTCCACAATGCGTGGAAGGAATTTACTGGAGAATGATGAAGCGAACCTATTCGACGCTAAATATCACAGCTGAGCGTGGCTGACAACAGTGGCATGATCATCTATGACAAGCACTTAAACTCGAAGCAGTACCGCATGCGCAGCACTGTTGATGCTTTATCAGAAGCACGTGCGTTGAGTAATCCACTTGTCCTCAACACGGGTTGTGCTTTTTTCTGCAGCTGTGGCATCCTGTACTTTTCTTAGAACTTTATGAATCCCTATATGACCACAATCAGACAGCATACCGATTGCAAGCAGTACAGTGTCGTATTCATCCGCGCTGCCGTCCTGTTGATCAGTAGTCTGCGACTCGACGTGTAGCCTTCCATTCGACAGCTTGACGACTGATCTCGGAACCCGTTTCCACTGTATTTTTAATCCCTCCATTGTCAAGTGGTCGGTTATTAAACCAGACATTTGCTGCGAAAAATACGAAGACACAGTCTCAGATTTGCGGCAGAAAAACAAAATCATAGCATTTCGAAACTATTTATCGCTGGTAACGTGACACCCAAACAGCCGATGCACAAGAATGTAACTCAATGGCAGCGACGCAATCATAGCAAGGATGCCAGAGACCAGGTGAATGCAAAAGCGGGAATCGACACCGATTTTTCCGATAAACAAAGATTTGCTATGGAAGTTTTTGTTACAAAACAAATCGGATTTGACATCACACCACTGTTTTATAGCACAATATTGACTTTTCTGCAGGTTACTTATAATTTTCTGGTTATTTGCATGATTTGACGATGTCTTCGACAGAATTAAAATAATGGGACGAAGAATAACACACAAAAAAACTTGAAGATTAGCATCAAATACAAAATCGCGTCTACAGTGAAAAAGTACAGTTCCAATAACGTTGGGCCCAGATCATCAAAGTAAAAATGCTTCGAAAAACAGATCTACAAGCCTGTGGCAAAAACGAATTATCATACAACTGCGCTGCGCCCTGCATGGCGAGGTTTTACTTTGTTTTGTGGTTATTACGTCAACAGACGTTTCGGTCGGCAGTTACGAGAAATTCTAGCGTTACAGAGAATTGCGTCACGAGTTAATTAATGACATCAGTACGCCGAGCGCTCAGTTCACGCTAAGCAGTCGACAAGATCTAAGCAAGCAGATATGAAAGCTGCGCAAAAACATGACAAGGCGCGGTTGCCACGCGACGGGGGGAAACCCACCTGATCAAATCCACGCAGGGGAATTGAACGGATCATCAGAGTTGTGTCAAAACCGAGGCCGTGCAGAAAGCCAGCACATTCCAGACCAACGTCTTCAAACAATGTGGGTTAAGGAAATTACGAGAGTTTGTTGCGGATTTCCTACGGCAATGTTTTCAAAACAAGAGAAGCTTTATTGCGGCTTGGTTAGTGCGAGTACGCAGAGCTTCTGTCTCAAGTGATCATCTCTAAAAGTTTGCTACACACCAGTCCTACGGTTGTGCCAACCATGGCCGTCTTTGCACACGTTTGTCCATGGGAATGGGATTTGTCTCATTGGATGGGACAGTGGACTTGAAATTTGTCCCATGTCGCATCGTTAGGAATTATACGCCATGCAGCAGGAATTTTTGATGTTGAATACCGTTACTATATACTCACAGCACGTAAGTATTACTGGTGCAGGGCTCAGCGCCATGGCGGAGTGATACGAAGTCTCCGACAATGCGGTCATTCAACCTCTTTTTAGGTGAAAAACACAAAAAAGGTCACCCGACTTTTATTGGAACCCTAATTGATTTTCGGGTGTTTTGGCCACGGCTCTGGAGAGGCTAGACGTCAGACTTGCACATGATATAATGTTCTTTGTATGACTTGTTCCGTGGGAATCCCATGGGGTGAAATGGGACAGAAAAAAGTGTCAAATAGGTAAACCTGTCCTACAACTACCTAACAGATTTGAACAGGACGGATTTCGCATTGACGACATTGAAGATATAAAACAATAGTGAAAGGATACAGCTGCTCCCAACGACTAACCTGCAAAAGTAAAATAACAGATATCAACAATCGCTGAATCACTAACAGGTTTATGACGCAATTTTTTATACCCACGTTTTTCCAGGAGGATTGTTTTTCCAGAAAATGTCATCGCTTGAAATGCAGTATTCAGCTGCGCCTGGGATCTGCGAGGGAATGTAATGGTCGAGGCGCGCAACACAGCAGGTAGAGCGAAGACCGCTAAGGGGATTCAATGGTATTACGAAACGTGCAACACGTTTCGAGACACAATTTCGGTAAAATCCTCTACGAATCACGCCGCTACGTATGAAGGAAAACAAGAGAGGACGTTCAAAGCCCCTATTTCAGGCAGTCTTATCTAAAAATACAAATCACAAATAGCTGAAACAATTGCCAACGTACATTCGTGAGGAACTCACATGCAAACCAGCATCAGACTAACATCAAACAAAACGCTGGTAGACAATGGCACTCACATCGGGGTACCTTGGGCGACCTCCAACGGCAATCACGATGTTTTCACCATGGATCACAGTTTCTCTTCCTTTCCTATCGACAGCTTTTATAGTGTTTTCATCGACAAAACTGCCTCTAGCATTCAGGTATGTAACGTTTCTGTAGATATATGACATACATCGTCATACAAAAACTTGTATTATTTGCAAAGGCAATTAAGTTACGCATTCTCGAACATGGTGAAGAAAAAACAGAGCACAAAATCCCAAAGCTGCAAGATTAAAAAGTCAAAATGGGTTAGAGTAGGGGTTCCCAAACTGAGGTACATGTACCCCATATGCCTATCTGAAGAGGTACTTTTAAGTTTAACAATAGAAACGACGAATATGTTTATATATTACAGATTTCCAATTATTTATACATATATCAGTTAATATTATTTTCAAAAATCATTATGTGCTTATTGGTAAACACACGTTTATTATTTTCCTCAGCCTTTTTGTCATGTAAAATTTGAGAGGTACATGCTCATCTATCGAAATGCTAAAGGGGTACATGGCCAGAGAAAGTTTGGGAACCCCTGGGTTAGAGAGTTACATTTACAAACACGTACTTATCTGTTAGTTGGACTTTGTGACCCCAGTTGAGGGATCTGATGTACATTTGTACTGCAGTCGATAAGGTACTCCTTCAAAGAGAAATCATTATTTTATCATTTCCAGGAACGTTTGCATAACTTTTTTAATATTTTAAACGTTATTCTCAATTGAGGTTTATGCTTCAACAGTACATTTTTGTAGCCATTTACATTACCAGTCATGTTTCGGTACAGCATCACTTTGCCAACCATAACTCTTTGCATTCTCAAAGGAATGACGTAAGCCTGCAGCATGGTGCATCAGTTTTTTCGGGATGCATCCAACGTTCACACAAGTTCCACCGATATCCCATCTGGTACCTTGCAAAGAAACACCATCTGGGGTAGGGGCAACTCAGCTAATGTATGAAAGGGTCTCAAGAAGGAATAAAACAATCCCGCAATTTGACAGGATCTTAGTAACCTATACAAAGTGTTCACATCTCACCTTGAGGACTAGGGACAACGTAATCCAACACAGCTACTTTTTTTCCAAGATCAGCAGCTTCCTTTGCACATGCCAAACCTCCAGATCCGCCTCCGATCACTATCAAATTGTAGCTCGCTTGAAAGGCTGCCTGGCCTGAGACAAATGCACAATTTAGCAAAGCTATCTGAAAGAATGTTAATATAAGGCTTTGTAAAATATTGGGGTCATGGAACATTGCTGTTTTGAGTTGAATAACTTCATAGCACATGTTTGACCTACAGTGTAAAATGTCCCAAAACCAATTAAAATTTAGATATGACTAAGACAAACAATTGGCAGAATTTTGCAATTTTGTGCCTCCTTTTCAAAAACTTGTTAAAGTTACATTTTAAAACTGTTTGCCAAAGTGGTGATAGGTTTGCATAAAAATTGTAACAAAGTCTCAGTAATAAGCAAAACTTTGAAACAGGGAATTATTTCTATGAGAAATTAGTATACAGTTGCACTCAAAAGTTTAAAACCACCTGCTTAAAATTTGGATTTTTACAAGTGTGGAAAATAGTTTCATTTGTTTCATCACGTTGCTTTTTACATTGGAGGACATTGTTACACAACTGATGCTTCTACACACCAGCACTACTGCATTTGGTCATTCTCATACAAAAGCATAACAAACTGGGAGAACAACAGAGATTTGTAAACTTTTGACAAGTCAAATTTTCACCTTGGTGGTCACATAACAAACATAATGTGTGTTTTTACACTCAGGCTCAGCGTCATGAGCAACAGTGCCACCCATATGGTCTAGTGTGGAGAAAGTGATTGTTTGGGGCATGCTGGGTTGTAAAGGAATTATGAACTCATACTGGCTTGAGGATCCTGATGGATGTCAGGCAACTGTGAGCACAGAACAATATTTTGAACTAATGAGAAAATTCATCCTGGAACTGAAGCAGAAGTAAGAAGTAGAAAAAACTGCGATTTATCAGCATTGCTCCAAATGCGTTACTTGAATATCCACTGCTACTTCCCTAATGACAGTCTCACCTCTTGTATGGCCCACCCTTTGGTCCGCATATTAAATACCAAAATGCTACAACAGTGATTGATATCTGTTAGTACTAGTTTCCATGGCTTGGAACTAAGGCTGGTGCCACAACCAATACTATTTGAATAAGATTTTAGGACTGAGGATGCATAGTGTTATGTGAAATCAATTTCCTTAAAAAAATTTGCTCAGTTATTTGCTTGTGTCATCTTTGTGGAAACTAGTTACCATAATGCTACATTAAAATCAGTGGTACTAATTCATTTGTTGTTCAAATGAAAAAAATTCATTTGTAGTTCAATTTGTAGTTGAGACTAATTCATTTGTAGTTCAAATGTAAAGAATGTATATTTTACTAAAGCTACCAATAACTTTTTTGCCACGAAGTATCTAATTGTACCTTGTTTTATGCTTTTCTATATTTGATTTTTCCTACTTGTATTGCTACCATCAGTGCACACAAGAAAGTTGACAGCTTTTAATTATTTTGATTATTTTTCTCAGTATCATATTGGTTAATCTACTTCTACTCATTGTACATCAGAGGAACAGTTTATAAACATGAATAAGCAATAAAAATTAAAAGGCATTGAAAAATCTGCCAGTGAATATTGCAATCTCTTATTGTCACACAAAAGTGTTACATAATGGGCAGAAATGACATGCGAAAATCATCAAACATATGAAATGAAAGAATGAAAAAGCTAGATGGAGATTAGATAAACGCATACCATTAGATAAACGATACCATTAGATAAACGCATAAAAAAGTGTTTCAGAACAAGGCATTAAAATTTTTTGACAACATAGGCAAACATGTGTTGACAAACATTTACAATGGCCTATGATTGGGAATATAATGGAAATTGCACTGTGATACTGCAGGCTTCATGCAGCCATTTAATATGTCTGAATTCTTACAAAGTTGGCAAGGTATACACTATCATGTAGCAGGCACAAAACAAGATTAAGCAACAATGCTGATGAAATTTTATAGGCAGTGGCTAAGAAGCACCTGCGGATCTTTAAATTTCAAGCCTTATTCGACCGCCTTCTGTAACATGACAGTAACGCATGATGAGAGTGCAGTAGGCTTGGTAGAAACGAAGTAAATGTAAAAGATAAACCCTAAACCAACCCTATCCGTAGCCCTAACCTAACCTTAATCCGAAACAAATGCTAACCTAACCTGAACCAAAGCTACGCTAACCCTAAGCTAACCTAACCTTAAGCTAAGCTAACCCTAAGCTAACCTAACCTTAAGCTAACCTAACCCTAAGCTAAGCTAACCCTAAGCTAAGCTAACCTTAACCTAATGCTAACCTGAAAAAAAGTAAAGAAAAAAAAACAAAAGGAAAGTTGAAAGAAAAAAAACGAAACCAAAGTCAGCAAGGTGAGATTCGAACCGAAAACCTAAAGCATAGAAGGCGTAATGCGTAACCATTACTATACGATCCACACAGTTTGAACGAAAAAGTGACCCTTTTATTTGAATTACGTCAGGACAGGCAGATGAATAGTCACTTCCAATTTTATAACACATACATAAACATAGCATTACTGGCTGAGAGTTTTTTTCTCATCAGCCTTTCGCAAAAACATAGCAAAATATCAAAGATTTCATTCATTGCTGCTAAATACCGATTTTGTTTCAAGATTAAAAGTTACGTAGAGATTGCAAATGATTTACTTCAAACTGTGCTACAATAATATAAGGTGAAGATCCTAGTAACCTGATGCAAGTCTGCATTCCAAAACCTATTCATCATGCAATTATGTGATTTGCATTTTCTAAACATGCGATGGAAATGATCTGAATTAACATAAATTTGTATGCTTTTTTGAAAACGATTGGGTTTACTGTAACAGAATATTAGTTAAACAGACAATAGGAACTCATCATGCACTGCACATAAATTGAAAAGAGCTAGCTTACCTTGCGAAAAAAGGCGACATGTGTCTCGGTTTGCATGGTTCAAAATCCCACGTTTACATAAATAGAAAATCATCACACTTCAAAAATTACTGTATAAAATACATGCAGTTTTTACACAAACACTAGCTAATACAATTTTATAGCATTTGTTCTCTCACTAGAAAGAAAAGAAGAATACAGCTCAGTTGTTTATTCTAAGCTTCTAGCCTGCATATTAAGATCAGTCTTCTTAATCATTTGTACACTCCCTGAACGTCTGAAGGTATCTAATCAGTCAAATACTGTAAGCAACTGGGCCAAAAAAAGAGGCAACACGGCTGAACAGCAACAGGGGCGTTCATAAGTAAAGTTGTAAGTGTAACCCCTTATCACTGAAAATTAAAGTCTTCGTGAAAGAAAAAAAACAGCAAAATAGTAACGCAACAGTCATTTACGCAACACAGATGGAGAGCAAGCAATGAATGAAGGTTTGAGAACTATACAGACGAATAACTAAGTCATGCACACAAGAACTTAAGCTGAGACAAGAGGAGTAGGGAGGTTAGGTTAATCAGGTTATGGAGAGGAATGCCATGACGCAGCATCCATGACATTGCAGAACAGTGGTCAAGTGGCGGGTAGGCCAGTGTTGCCACTCTGTTTTGAAGAAAAACCCCAGATTTTACCTTGAAAAAAACCAGAAAATAATAAAAAACCCCAGACATATATAATGTTAAAAAAAAGTCTAAATCAAACTTGAAATGTACGTTACCGGCACTTGCACATAAAAATTAAGATAATATGCAATATTTGCATCATGCTTTTAACAAGCTCAAGTCAATTTTTGAACATACTGACAATTTACAACTAGCCTAGACTAGCACCAAATCAAGTGTATGAAGTAACATGAAAAAGCTAGAGATCTTTTCTAAAAAACGTTTAATGTTTTCTTTTACTTTCACTTAAATGCACAAATTGAAACATGTACATGATACATTCAAGGTCTTACGTCAGTATTCTATACACCCTAACCACTGCATTCATTGCTATAGTAGTAGGACTGCAGCAGTCTTATTAACCAAATTGTTTGAAATATAATGGTTTACAGATTAAGCACTGACTAGGCATAGGTCAGCACTCTAATCAATCGCTGATATGTCAAGGACTGCTTGCACATGATTTTAGAATGCTTTTTTGGTTTAGAAGATGCTGTGGTTGAGAATCTGTTCATTGTTTTACAGGCGCATTGTGATAGGTACGAACGTAAAATTTTGAATGTTAAATTAGAATCAAATATAAGTACTTTACTTATCTGTAGGCTACTGGCTACTGACTCTGCACATTACGCCTGTGAAACTACTGTATTCTTCAATGGAAAATACAGTAATACAACATACATTTGTGAAACTTGACCAGAGTCAAAAAAACCCAGATTTTTAATAAAAACCCCAGAACCCCAGATAAAACAAAAAAAACAGATCTAGTGAAAAAAAACCAGCAGTGGCAACACTGGTGTAGGCCTACGGAGTCAAAAATTTTGACTCCGACTCCGCTCCTGCTTTCGCTGAATATACTCCGACTCCGAAACACTAGTAGGGTTTGCTTTTGCACTCCGACTCCTGCTTAAACTACAAATTGAATGCTATCAGCTATTCAAAAAATGTTCAATAAATGACTCCGGCTTTTCGTGAAAAATTCAAATCCGGTGTCAAGCGAAATTTCTGACTCCACACCATGTACACATGCACAGAGTAATATTCTGCAAACCAAATATGCTTAAAACTGATTTGTTAGGGCTTAAGAATTCGTGTTTAGGTAAGTGTGTCAGGTTAGGGTTTGGGTTAGTTTGAGAAAAAGAAAAATAATTGATATCAACAACTAAGTCGGAAAATTTCAATGGTTAAGGTTATTCCCGTGCTATAGCTTGTTGTGGGTACTTGACATCTGACCAAAATGTTTCAATGTACATAACACACATCAAAAAAGTAATTGCCAGACTTTATTTTTTTTTTCTGAGAAGCAAAATAACTGAAAAACAATAACAGGTCAGAAATTTCGCAGAGGTCAGAAATTTCGCTTGACACCGGCTCCACTCCTACTTTTGAAATTCACTCAGACTCCGGTCGGAGTCCGCTCCTACACTCTGGCTCCTGTACAACACTGTTGCAGAACTGCATGACATAAATAAAAAAGCGTGACAGGCGCAGCACATTGGGGGCGCCAAATTGAGGTCAGATGTTTCGTACTAATTACGAAATATCAAATGTCAGCGGATGCTAATAATTACAATTTACAAAATGATGCATTTAATTGCGAAATCTCATCGAGATCTTCAAGGTTCGCAAAGCGAGCAATTACTGACCTTCCGGACGTTTCAAAGCGGAGTTTCTGTCGCCAGCAATAAGCGCCCACTCGTGGCTTGACTCACGGCTTGCGAACTTTCCGACTTCCTTATCATTTTATAGTTGCGTCACAATGGAACGGAAATCCAGCTTTCACAGCGCATGCAGAGTGCTATATTGCGCATGCGTTTAGAGCAGCGATAAAACGCACACAGAGGGGGATGGACGAGGCGACGGTCCAGGACATCCAAGGCAGTGGGTCATCCAAAGAGTGAAATTACAAAAAGTGCTGCATTTTATCAAAATCTTGTAACTGGACCAGCGCTGCAAAATTTTCTGTGGACGTTTGTAGCGCGCAGCAATTTTTAGTATCGCGCACATATAAGTTTTGCCATTCAGCATTCATACGCATGAAGTACGAAAGGGGGAAAAAACGTTCGCGCACTCCACGTTTTTGGCCGCGCGGCGAGAGTGCGCAACCGCATTTCTGCACCCCTGAACCAGACGCTTCTTATTAGCCACTAAAACGTGCTGCATGGATCTGATGGGAACTTGCCTGAGGGGGAATGCAAATGTATGTTAAGTGACCTGAGAGAGAGAGATGAAGCACCTCATCGTTACCTTCATCTGTTTTTACTGAAAAAAACATCCTTAGCAATTTGTTTGTAGGTCAGAAAAATATAAAGGGCGGAAATGCATCAAATTCCATGGTTGCACTACTTTTTTAAGATACTATTTCCAAGAGAAGCAATAGATAACTCTAACTCCTAACATGCCGTTAGTGCGATCTTCTTTTGGTGGGCCTATCTGATGCTTGCTTGCACGAATAAATGCAATATCTAATTTATTAATGCACAGCCTACCCATGAGTGGAAGAAATTTGCTTATAAGTAGATGTCCACGGAATAAAACAAGCATAACACATTAAAAACAAAAAATACTCCTTGAATTCATTTCAATTTTTCAAAAGTTGTTTGTTAGTCAAAACTAGTGTTTACTTATTTCAAACGCCTGTATTTTTCACAGTCCTCAATACTAAAATTTGGTAGGGGGCATACAATCAAGCATTGCCCCGGGAATCACCAGACCTATCTGCATGCCCCTGGTTGTTACGACTACAGATCTGATGTTTAGCAAAATTTTTGAGCTTTTATGGTTTGACAAACTTATATTGCAATGGATTTGGTGTGGCCCTGAAGGAAGTTATGATGATGTTTATTTGTGCGATATTTAAATAAATGCTGAATACTTTTGCAAAATTCTACTTGCAACTGTGTTACAACATTGAGTTGGTTATTGTGAACCTTTCAGTTACTGCTACATGTGCTTTGTATCACTGTGGCCTAGAAACAGAGCATTGCCATGGACATGTTGTCGAAACTCAGGTCACACAGTTGCTAACCTGGAACTTCGAGCGGGAGCGTCACTGACCTTAGATATTTCTTAGATTAGTGGATGTGACACGTTTCATTTATAGCAGTTTTCGAAGGAAGAATCGACAAATTTACAGTAAAGACAAGAACAGTTTTTCTTTGACGTTAAATAATTACAAACAAAGCATTAAATCGCAGTATTTGTTTTATTTTCTGTCAACGTTTCAGGTTGTTATTTTGCAATTTTATATTTGTTTAGCAGTTTTGTATAAAATCATTTGTCTTCAGTTTTTTCTCATGTGCATTCTTCTGTCTATTCTTCTTTTTTATGTATTCGTGATTCTCCCTCAGTCAGTCCTTCATGATGTTTTATTACTCAAAACTCTGAGAGTGCATGCTCCAGAAACCCCTAGTGCCTACAGCTTGCATCAGCGGTGATTGTAACCATTGCAGGCGCGGACACAGGGGGGGATGCATCCCCCCACCAGACATAAAGAGGTGTTGTCATGACATTTGATTTCATTTAAAATCATCGCCAAAATACTTTTGTACCGCACATTACTCACTAAAGATGCTAAAATTTAACTTTGCTAACAATTAGCCAAAAACGCTTCTTCGTTTCATTAGATGAGTTGGCCTTGTCTATGGAACCTGATATAAAATTGTCAATGATCGCATGGGCGTCCACAGAGCATGGGAGGCATAACGGGCATCTGCCCCCCGCCTGGAAATTGGGATTAAAACCAAATATTTCTGGAAAAACCTGAAGTCGGTATCTTAATTCCGATTAATTGATTTGATTCTTGCAAAGACAGTTTTTTTGCCGGTATGAAACTCACACTGCACAAGAGTCAGGTTCACAGTTGTAGTGTTAGGCAGTGATGAGCTTGCAGTTCACTCATGTTTCCTCCTTTGCCTGCAGAGGTGGGTTGCGAATGTCGCAAGCGGATTGTTCTACTTTTGGTCTTTATTGCGTAACAATATTATGGCAACATATCTGCAAAGGTTCACCTTGTATTACTGTGGCAGGCGTTTTGTTGCATGAGATTGTTGTACGCAGATGTCTTGGCAGGTAATGCAGCGAAAAGTGACATGCTGATTGCGGTAAGCCACGTACATTTATACTTTGTGAAAAGAAGCACGAGTGGGTCTATAGCAATGCTTCAACAAGTTTAAAAATTCCATTATTATTGGGAGTGTGACCAATGTGTCTGAGTGTCAAAATACACTTATGCAGACTTCTTTTCGCAATATAAAATTACTTGGCTTGTTACAGTAGAATACATCTATGCGGGCTTGTGGGAATACGTCATAATCGTTAAGGTTTAGTTCTGACATCTGAGTGCAAAGGTACATTTGCTGTGGCAAGTTTTCATAATTCATCTGGTCAATTTTGCAAAACCTGCGTGATATTCTAATTCTAGTAAGTTTGTTCGTAGTCGTGTCCACATACAGGTCTACTTAATTGTCCGGTTTGTGTAGCAAGGTTTTATTGATCGCTTTGGACGAGATCCCAGACGTTTGCAGCTCTTGTGTTTCTCAAACGGGGCCCTCGTCCCTCTTGGGGGCCACGGAACTGTTCTCTGGGGACCACGTGCAGAGGCCGAGCAGACGC
>JGI24158J21664_10000957_pt1 | contig 30089 bp, 9 predicted proteins | sample Ectturendosymbi3_FD_21664 | JGI IMG/M metagenome (IMG submission 21664)
ACTTTTTCAGACTCCGACTCCGCTCCTGTTCCAAAATTTTTCAATCCGGATCCGGGTCCGGCAATTTTTCAAATTTGAGAATCCGACTCCTGTTCAGACTCCGGCTACAATCATCAATCCAACTGTAAGTTATCCATGTTTTTGCTTCAGAAATGACCACACAGACTCCTGCTACTGCCGAAATTGAAAAGTGACTCAGGTCCGGGTCCGGTTTTTCCTAAATTATTGACTCCGGGACCGGATCCGGGTCCGAAAGAAAAACGCAGAATCCTGCCGGAGTCGACTCCGGTAATTCGGATCCGGTCCCACCTCTGGTCTGTAGTTACGAATCGAAACCACCTAACTCCGACGGTTTTCGTTAGAGTTACTTCAAATTTTCAGAGATGATGCACGCAGGTATAAAGATCGTATGTGGAAATTTCTTTGCACAATTATGAGTTTAAAAAGTTATCCTTGTACGCCAGAGGTGGCCGCAGTCACTTTTCCAGACTCCGACTCTGCTCCTGTTGCAAAATTTTTGAAACCAGATCTGGGCCCAGATGCGGAAATTTTCAATTTTGAGAATCCGACTCTTGATCAGACTTCGGTTACCATCAATCCAAGCGAAACTTACCTATATTGCTATTTAAGAAATGACCACACAGACTCCTACTACTACCGACAAGTGACTTCGGTTCCGGTTTTTCAAAAATTTTTTACCCCGTGTCCGGGTCTGGAAGAAAAACACAGAATCCTGCCGAAGTCGACTCCGGCACTCTGGATCCATGTCCACCTCTGTTATACACGCAACAACTGTATGGACCTACGTGTTTCGCAAAAAGTGTTGTAGCCCAGCGGTGATGTGCCCGAGTCATTTTTGTCGAGTCAGAGTCATCTAAAATTTCTTTGAGTCGAGGCAGAGTTGACTCTTTCTCAAATGGGTTGGAATTGTTTATTGTGTTTGTTTAAATGTTGAGCCAGGTCTTTCAGCAGCAAAAGAAGTCTGCTCTATTGTGTATCATGTCATCAAAGTTACAGAATTGATTTCATATTCATTGGTCCAATCCCCTTTCTTGACCCATCATTGTTATACTCTACAGACGCTTAATAGCCTTAAGCACAATTCGTCATTATTTATATGTGTAGCCCAGTTCCAATGAATTGTTTGTGTTGTGCACTTGTTTTTCTCCTGGTTTGACACCTTACACGCTATTGCTGAGTTTAACTCCGCATGGGGATGCAGGGGATGCGGTCACATCCCCAATGCTGAAAAATTGGCCACTATTCGGGGAAAAATTTTCAACATATGGGCAAAGTACGCAGCTACATTCACCTGCAAGTGAGGTAGTGCCTATTCTCCCAACTAAAGCAAAATAATGACCAAATCAACTGCAAAATAATTGCGAAAACGGCAAAATAATCTGAGACTATTTTGTTTTTTACACCTGATGGCAAAATAGACACTGCTCTTGAGTGAACTGGAATCGTCGTAATTCCAACAGCCTTCATCAAATTTGGTCCAACTAAAAAAATTCATTGAAGTTTTGTATAAACTTAGAAATATTTGAGTAAATTAGTGCACTTGGGTATGGTTAATAGCTTCAATTAAATCTGGCAAATACGAACAGCTTCATTCAAGTTTGAGCGAAAATAAAAACATTTAAATAAATAGGAAGCATTTGGTTGAAGCCCACCAGTAAAATCAATCAGTCGATCAGTAAAATCAGTAAAATCAGATTTTGACAATTGGCAACAGCTTCATTCAATTGTGGGCAACCTCAAGCAGTCTTGTTCAAAGCTGGGTTATATAGAATATCTCCATTGACATTTTAGTACATTCAGAAATGACTGGGTGAACTGTAAGAACTCCATTCAAATTTGGATGAAATTAGAATCATTTGGGTAAATTTTAACAATCTCAATGAAATTTTAGCAAATTGGGACAACTTCAATCAAATTTGGTGAAGTTAGAAATGTTTCCATAAATAGGAAAAATTTGGGTAAATTCCAACAGATTAAATCAACTCTGGCCAAATGGCAACAGCTACTTCCAAATTTGGGCCAAGTGGAATATCTTCATTCAATTTTGGGTAACTTCAAACAGTTTAATTTTTTTTTGAGAACTTCAAACAGCTTTATTCGATATTTGGGGAAGTCCACCCAGCTTCATTTTAATTTGGGTAATGTAGATCATACAAGTGCTTCATTAAAATTTGCATACAATTAGAAACATTTGGGCAAATTCCTCAATCATATTTGGGTAATTGAAACAGTTTCATTCAAACTTGGATACAATTGGGCAAATTGGAAGAGTTCCTTGGCAAATTGGAAGAGTTACATTCAGATTTGCATACGATTTTGCACACGATTGCATACGCAAATTACAACAGCCCAAATCAAATTTGGGCCAATTGAAACAACCTCATTCATAATTGAGGAGAGTTAGAAACATTTTAAAATTAGGAACATGTAGTGGCAATCAGAACTGTCGCCAGCAAGTCGGCTTTACGTTTGTGCGGAGGCTTGACGTTTGTGCAGGGGCGGCTTGACATTCAAATTAAACAAAAATTCCACTGATTTATAATGCTTCATAATTTGATTTGAGGACGCTGGAGATTTGTTTACGGGTGCTAAGCCCACCAAAACCCCCATGTGGCGACGGGTTTAATGGCAACCCACCGTTACAACTAACCCCAATTTTTTAAACCTCAAATTGTTGATGCTGCAAAGTGAACAACCAAAATGTAGCTGTAGTTGCAAAACGTTTTTTGGTAGTAATGTTGTGTAGCTGTGATATGATACTGTGAAGTTTTCGTGTTTCAAACTTGCTTGATGTTGTGGAGATTTGCAAGTGTGAATGTGTTACCACGAAGTACTCATGAACAGAATTAACTACGTAACTGCAGCGGTAATATGTTGTGTGGTAGTAATATAGCTGTGATTTCATACTGTTTAGGTTTTCATATTTTCCGTTTGATTAATGCAGTGAATTTCATATATTGCATCCTGCCACATTTCAATGTTTCAATTTAATGTTGTAGAGTGAAGTTTTCACACACAGTAGCAACTGTACTATTTATTGCACTGCATAATTCAGTAATTCTGTGCAGTCCAGAAAAGTAGTGCTATTTTTATAAAATAATCTTGTTGAGGTTATAAGTCATTTGTCATTAGAAATGTACATTTATGGGCCTACGCGTTCCTTGGTAGTTGATCATATAAGCTGCAGTATTTGCCTGTATCAGTCCCATAGCCTATTGCTATTTTTCCTTAGCATGCTGTGTTCAGTAAGTCTACATATTTAACTGTCTAAATTCGAGTGTATTTTTGGTTTTCATAATGTGACTTGAGAAGCTGTAAATGTTTAAGTAAGTTGTAGTATTAGAAGTACAACACATTGCGGTGAATATTGCCTAATGTGGCAGGCAAAGCTATATGCTATGTATTAAATTCCCTCCTTCCCCTCTTCTTACTTGAGACTTGACATATCTGCAGCAGTGTAATACTTTAGATCGTAACCTGATATATTACTCCTTTTCCAGATTGACTGCGATTGTGGCTGACACAAATGCACTCATCTGTGTTAGAGAAGAACATATCTTGGCTATTAGGATGATCGTGTTGAAAGAATGAGCGTAGAACATATATAAAAACTGGAAAATGAACATGCTTAACAACACCTTCCACACGTCGTGGCATGAACAACAATTTGGGGGGGATTTCATTGTAACTAGCTAACGTTTTTCAACCAGTAAATATTACTATTGTTCACATGTGGCTACGCAGAATATTGATTGTTATTTGAGGGTGTACAGCTTTTGAACCCCGGTAANTGGCAATTAGGTATGCGGACACCTTGATTTGTTTACAATGGTACATTTTAGCCTGAACATTAANACTTGCTGTTTATACGTTATTTAAGAAAAACAAGCTCAAATTTGGGCAAAAAAATTTCTTGCATCCCCAAAATATGCACACCCGTACACCTATGGCCACAATGCTGCGCCGCCATGAGCCAACCAAAGAGAGAGTTGAACCGACGATCCTCAGCATAATAGCAATTGCGATTCTCCATTCGGCTAGGTTGACTCACAGTGCTGCTACGAATTCAACACTATATGTGACGTAATCACGTCGCCACATGAACTTAAGCTGATAACAGTGACAGGAAATTGAATTTAAATATGATATGGTTTTCCGGATTTGCATTATTTTTTCAATATAATTTTTGGATTGGATTTGAAAATTTCAAATCATTTTATCTGGAAAAGACTCAAAGTAACGGAAAGAGGCCGACTGCCATGATCACGATATGCAAATACTACATTGAACCTTGATAATGTATCAATACAGCGTATTGTGCGCTGCTGACCCCTCAGTGAAAACCAAAGTCTCCAGTCTACATTTTCAAGCTGGGAACACTTGATCCTAAAAATGTAGCATAATACGACTGGACAGTCAAAACAGAAGATTTGCTCCAATCTTGATCATTTATTAAGCAAAAAAGCTCATTTCTTTATGTGCAAACAAACTGGGTTTGTCCATCAGAGACGCAGAGATTTTATAAAAATGACTCTGACTCCAGTCTCGAATTATTGATTGTGACTCGATTCGAGTCATTCATTCTGTGAAAAATGTGACTCGAGTCGAGTCACTCTTGTTCTCATCGTGACTCGAGTCGAGTCCGAGTCACCGAAAATCGTGACTCGAGTCGAGAGGTGCCATTGAATCGAGTCACGCTATCACTGAGCTTATGCCCAGTAAAATGTTGCTGGATAACAAACTGCATTACTGAAAAAGCTTTTGCTCATGTTTCCTGAATTTTCAAGGATCGTGCGGATAGGTATGGAGAACATTATTGTAAATTTTCATTGCAACCAAATGAGTACGAAAAATGTTATTGTGCGTTACAAAACAACTTTTCGCACCTAATTCTTTGAAAACGTCTTGTAGCTTAGGCCTAGCAAGATGGTTTTCTGCCAAACTTCATGACTCAAAAAGTATTTGGTCAATTGCAAGAATTTTTTAGGATTATTGTGTCTAGGTATGAAGAACATATGTGGAAAATTTAGTTGCAAACAAGCAAGCACGAGAAAAGTTGTGGCGTTGGCATTAATAAGCGTCAATCCGCACCCGGCGCATTTGGTTGAATGACGCATAAATGCGTCTGTGCATTTGAACGTTTGACGCATATATGCGTCAACCAGCACCGAAAGTGTTAAGCATTGTTTCTAAAATTTTTGCTTTTTCTCTGAGATATGATGATTCATGTCATTGGCATGTAAACCAGTATTGAAGTTGGAGACTTTTACAGAGTCATTAATATACATATGGAATAGTGAAGGCCCAAGGACAGATCCTTGTGGTACACCATATGTTGCATTCAAAAAATAAAATTTATTATATGTTATTTTAGTACACTGAATCCTGTTGTCTAGGTAAGAAGCAAGAAGTTTTAAGGGCGTTCCTTTCACTCCATATAAAAACAGTTTTTCAAGTAGGCCTACGATAATAAATTAGGATAAACACAGTCAAAGGCTTTGTTCAAGTCTACAAACAGGGTACATGTTATTACTTATTAGGTTTTTATCTTTATTACAAATCATGTCATCATAAATGGCAGCAATTGCTAATTCAGTAGAATGGTTGGTGCGGAAGTTATATTGCTGTAGGTTCAGTATGCAGTATACAAACTGGTAACAAAAAAGTAGGCTACAATCTGCTGTAAATTAGTTTTTCAAAAACTTTAGAGCGAGTTGGTAGTTTGGATATTGACCTGTATTCTTTAGGAAATTTGGAGTTGTTATTTCAAGAATGGATGCAGGCCAATTTCAGCAATTTTCAAAATATTGGGAAATTCACTTTTTGCCATATATTGCCAATTGTGGAGCAAATACATAGGCTACAGGCTAGGATGAAGCGTTTACGTGCTGCATACAATAATGCCTATGGAAACATGCATAGCCTATCCAGAAATGTAAGTGTTTGCCCACAACAAGTTAGCCATCGTGTCACGACTTTTGATACCTTATTGAAGAATAATCTTTATCGCTTCCTGCAACGTAGTGCATCTTAATCTCACTTTTCATCCGATCTCTTCAAATGTCAGATGCTTTTTACAAATCATCGTTTTCTCACTTATTTAACGCTCCTGCATAACGGTGGCTAACTGCTATAGTTGTTGATGCGCTGTACCAGTGTACACATTTCATCAGTATTGTTTTTCCATAACAACGAAAATCCTCACGTGCGCTGTTTTACAATTCAGGAAAAGTAATTGGATGCTTGTAAACTTAGGATAGTTTATTTGGCTGGCGATCTCATGATATATGCGTGCAAAGCATCTGAAACTTTGATCGGAACAGTTTGCACACCTCTGTGCGCCACTGTGCACCCCGTCTGAATTATCTTTCATTTTTTTTCTTTTTGTTAACGGTTAACTGTTGACCTTAAAATTTTGATTCTAGAATGCTTTTATTTCTCTCGCACTACCGGATCCCTTTTTGATCAATTATGATGGGTGTATGACTCTACAGGGTCACGAGTCGAGTCACTGTAGCGCTGTGTTTGGGTGCTGTTAAATTGTTTTGCTCCTACCAGTGTGATCTTGTGCAAACACCTATTCTGTAATGCGATTTTGGCTATCAATTTTTTGTGCTCTTACACTGTTTGATCCCATGGTTTGAGTGTGCCTATGATATGGACCGTATGCCTGAAATACAGGCCCGTCACCAGCGGGGAGGTCTGCGGTGCTATCCCCCCCATTTAAATTGGTGCCCCCATTTCATGTTTGCCTCAATATTGTATTTAAAAAATGTGACCGCCCATGTGGATTTTGGCCCCCCCTGATGCGAAATCCTGGCGATGGCCCTCCTGAAATAAAGTGTTATTATTATTTTATTGATCCTAAATTTTTCTGGATTAGCAGTCCAGATCAAATCCCAATCCAAATAAATTCGTTATAACCAGGATTTAGTTCAGCTCAATGTTGATTTTGTCCTAGAGCTGCTGTCCCACGCCACTGAGGAGGACAGTGGGCTTGGAAATAAATGAATAGTTGATGACTAGAACTGAGTACAAGGTTTTGCAAAAGATTTCAACTGACATGTTTCAGGTCTACTGAAGTCTAAAAGAATCGTTTATCGGATTGAGGCTGGATTTTGAAATAAAATTGTTGGAATTGTTTTAAAAATTAAATCCGTTCACAGGTCAGCAACCACGGGAGGGGCAACTGAACAATTGTCGCCTCTCTTCATTTTCAAACATGTTTAGTTGTTACGTACAACAACAAGTTGCAATCATTTTTCATTTCCCAAAACTATCAGCTGGTTGCAACCCTGTCCGTTCATCTCTACTGGACAGGATCCAGCAAAGGACCATTGCTCATTTTTTCAGTATAGCCCGACCGGGAATCGAACTCAGCCTACAAGCTTTGGTAGCACGTACTCAACCAACTCTACTTCTTGATTCTTAATTGATAAAGTATTCTTGTTAATGGACTGACTGCCCAGCAGTTAGCAATTCCTTTTAGCACATGTTTTGCCAATCTATCTTTGCCGCTCTTGTTGGACCGCTTGAGCAGTTTGTTTACGTTTTGAATCATTGTTGTCATGACCAAACGCTACAATTACTTTTTTAATGTGGAGTGATGCCTGACTAGCATTTTTGCATCACGATGAGCAGCAAATAAGCAATTCGCTGTGTCGTACGTTACTGCGTACGTACAGTAAGTATTGTATCAAATCAATGCATTTTTGGGTTCCCAGCAAATATTTTCTCCGATTTGGGGATGTGATCGTGAATATACGTTATGTCAAATTGCATTTTTTGGAAAAGACAGTGTAGCCTATGAATGATCGCCGATTTTTTTACAATTTTTGAAACAATTTGAATGTTTCCAGTTTTACTTTTAGCTACTACTAAGCTACCAGCCAGCTCTTCAAAGTAGCCTGACAACAAAGGCAGAGCAACGAATACAAATATAGTTAAGTAAAAGGAAGCAAGGGTACACAAACGTTGAATCATACTTACAACACTTGTTGGATTCATCTACGTATGATAAAACACAGATGATCGATGATGATCATGATGGCGGGCAAGCGTTGTTCAGTTGTTGAGGGATACTGTATACCAGGCTACAGATAATCAACAATTTAGTGAGTCATGCCCACTAGGTGAGAGAAGTAAGTGACAATGGAGGTTATGAAGCAGAAACTTATGCAGCAACCATGACATTTCATTACACTTACAGAACAGAGGCATAGCAGAGGCAAAAAATAATTTTTATGGCAGTGGCTATCTTGCAGATCCATTTCATTTTTGAAAAATTATTCATCTGCTACTTGTCATGCTACACTAAGTTAACTAATGCATGATGAGTGCGCGCTAGAATAGACTGCACTACGCTTGCTAGTAGTATCATAATAAGCCCTAAGCCTAAACCCTAAAACTAAACCTAAAACTTAAATCTTAAACCCTAAACCCTAAGCTTACACCTTATGAACCTAAACCCTAAACCTAAACCCTAGACCTACACCCTATGAACCTAAACCCTAAGGAAGTGGTTACGGAACTGCATCACATGACGTGGTTCGAATAAAACACTGAGTTTGTCACTCAAGCGGCACCGTCATGATACGATAGCGTTTATGTATGCTAAACCAATGGTATTTGGTTTGGATATCATCATCTTGGCAACTTCCATTTTGGTAGTAGTGCTTGCACGTTTCAATTCATGGGACCAGTTTTTCTATACTTTTTTCAAAAGTTTAAGGGTGAGGGTTAGCATTAGGGTTATTGTTAGGGTTACGGTTAAGGTTACCATTTATGTTTAGGGTTTACCTTTTACATTTAGTACATTGTTACCAAGCCTACTACACTCTCGTCATGCATTACTTAACTGTCACGTTACAGGTGGCGGTCTAATAAGGTTTCAAATATGAAGATCCACAGGCAGTTCTGTAGCCACTACCAAACCCTAAACCTAAAACCTGAACCAATGGTAGGAAACCTGCTGCCTACTTGAACATTTGATATGGCCCGCATCAGAATTTTCGTTACCCAAGTTAGAGTACAACATCACGTCAAAATGAGGCTCCATGATAAGCAAGTGCTTAGATAATAAGTCAAGAGAAGTCACTTTCCTTCTAGTTAGGTAATGGTAGAATGTTAAGAAAAAATTAATTGATTTTGTTGCCTGACAGCGATAATGCACAATTCATGTAGTCTGTGATAGTAAATAAGTTCCCCACCCTTGCCCTAAACCCTAAAGCAAGGTTTTCTCTAACCTGCAACCCTAAAGCAAGGTTTCCTTAAACCCAACTTTTCTCTAACCTGTACCCTTTTAGGAGCATGGAAATTTTTGAAAAGGTATTTTATCATGATTAATCATAGATATATTTACAGTAGTAATAAGCATATAATCATTTTTGAAAATAATATTTACTGATATTTGAATATGTTTGGAAATGAATTATGTATGAAACTTTTCCCTTTTATTGATAGCCCTAAATGTACCCCTTTAGAGAAGCAAATGTACCCCTTCGGATATATTATCCCACGTTGGGAACCCTTGCCCTAAACCTAAACCATGAAACTAAAACCTAAATCATAAACAAAAGTTTTGGAAACTTTTTGAAAAAGCAAGTAAACACCAGTTCCATGAAAAGTGTAACCACTATTACCAAAGTGAAAGCCGAATGGTGAGAGCCAAACCAAAAACCACTTGCACAGCAGATGCCTTTCTTCGACTACTTCAGGATGTCACTAGTATGATGAACTTAGCATTTTATTCAAACTGAGTCACATGACCAGTGGCAGACAAATAATTTTTCAAAAATGAAGGTCCACTGGCAGAAATATAGCCACATCCAATTTTTATCAACAAAGACCTAGATCAGTGGTTCTCAAACTTTCATGGTTTGTGGCCCTCTTCTAAAGACCCTCAACACTTGTGGCTCCCTGCTCATCAATAGGATTTTGAAATATCACAGCAGAGCTATTTAATAAAGGCCTCTGCTTATGGCCCTGGAGAACCGCTCTGTGGCCTGGGGGTGTAAGAGCTCCATTTGAAAAACCCTGACCTACTAGATCATGTGAAACTAACACAATTCCGCTTGGACCATTTACGGAGACACCACAGTCATTAGTATGTTCTGCAAGACACATTAATACCTTAATGAGGTTGATTGAAGAGAAAAGGATGAAAACAGATTATAAAAGGTGTAACAAAAAATAATAATCCAAAGTGTTAGGTACATAAAAACAAAACATGGTTAGTTGATGAGTGAACACTGACAATTTTCCACACTTTAACTTTAAAAGACTTACGGGCGTAGGAATTTGAGTGAATCAGGGTCATTATCCATGAGATCCTGGGGTGAACATCACTCCATTTGTCCAAACGCCCAGTATTGCAGCAAGGGTGTTCTTTAATAGTGTAAATGTAAGCTTTGTTCTAATGCAGGTCATAACAGATGCGTAGGGCTCTCTCTCCCTGTGACAGATGCATAGCCCTAATCTGAAGTAACCTACAACGTAACATAGTTAGTGGTTCTTAAACTTTTTTCATTGCGATGCCTTTGGAAAAGTTTGATGGACCTGCGATGCACCAGAAACAAGAATTTATTAATAAAGACGCATATAATCGTCAAAGTTTTATTTAGGCGTATGCATCATTTACAGTAATGTGATATGTGGGCTTGCTAATTTTTACTAGCTAGTCGAATCTTGCAAGAATTTGCGAAACTGCCACATGTATTTCACTCTCATAGTTTGCTTGTGATCAATATTTGGTTTAATCATGGCGATGGCAGAAAGTTCTACTTAGCACAATTACAACATAGTAAAAGGGATAATCATTCATAGCGGTTCTTTCTGGATATTCATCATTCAATGAAATCTAAAAATGTTGGTTTTTCTGAATTAAACTTTCTCTTCAGGGAAGCATCACAAATAAGGTCAATGGTCTTTTTCTTGTTAGGGTAAACGATGGGATAGGCGGATTGAAAGGATCACATTTATCCATTCATAGTTTGAATTGTATGGAAAGTAATGAGCATATTATGACTCAAGCTTAAATAGACGTTGCAAAAATATGCTTTGTAAATTTGAAGGCAGCATCTTACATTTATTTTCAAACCAATCATTAGATAGTGGTACAAAGTCTAATTTCCGGGCCACTCTTATTTCCATACTTACAAGATCGATTGCAGTAAGCAAGTATTAGTTCTTTAGAAATGGTGTGAAGCTTTTAAGACTTACCAATTCTGTGTGCAACTTAGCAGGATGCTTATAAACCCTTTGTTGGGAGTTGTGTGAATTGTGAAATGGTGGAAAATTGCTTGTTCAGATCATTTACCTTCTGCGATAAAAATACCTGGGTTTATTCATAAGTTACGGATGTGATGATGTTAAATGACGTTGAAGCTTGTTTGGTAACATGCTTTCCTTGGTCAACACCTTGCTGCAAACAACACACTGAGGGTTTTCCTATCCTTTCTGCAAAATAAATATGAACCCAACATCTAAATAACTATTGTCATACTTATGAGATTTTTTTTAGGCCTGTCATTTTCAATCGCAGATATATGTTTATGTTACAACATTAGTTTCCTGTTTACAGCGACTTTATAACTGACTACTGTAACTTTCATTAATCTGAGGCAAAGTAAGTTGAAATGTGTACAATGCATTGATCTGTAAACAATGATAGTTACGTGAACATGAGATAGTAAATAAGCTATCTACTGTCAGCATGATTGCAATTAAACAACAACTGTTTGGTGAAGTTAAAAGTGTGCACTGAATTTTGCTCTTGGTGAAGTTAAAAGTCTGCACTGAATTTTGCTCTTATTAGCTCATTGAATAAACTGCACTGAGTTTACATTTGTGTGATGCACTTGGAAAATTAAAACGACGCACCAGGGTGTTGTGACACATAATTGATAACCATGGGCTTAACACACATATTCATCCATTGATACAAGAAAAAGATAATGCCATATAGGCCTATCCTATATTTATCATTGTTTGTACAGTTGTTGCAGATTATATTATTCTAGGGACTATTGTCCTCAGCTCTATTGTGCATCTTACTCAAGATGACTATTTAAGCAAAGGGAAGTAACAGCAAATAATAATATGATGGACTTCAAGGATTGTGCCATAGTTTATACACTACAGTAGTAGACATTCTTCATTAATAATTTCTTGAAGCTCTCATCAACGGTTTCAGTTGGTATTTATCATGTGAGAAATTTGGTTGACAACCTAGATGAGTACCCTTGTTGTCTGCTTTTCCTTTGACGAAGGTATCAACTCAATTGAAACATGTGTTACAGTTTGCTTTTAATTTAAAGGAACTGCTTGTTGGTTACATGTTGGTTGCTCCTATTAGTTTGTTTGTTAAATTTTTCGATCAAATTGCAGAACAATACTAATTAAGAAAATAGCAGAAAAATCATGTCAGTAGGCTTGTTACGATGCATGACAACAAATATATGCATGAAAGCTGTCATTGGTGAATATTTGCAAAGTTAGGCAGTGTCTATTTTGTTATCATCAGCAGAAACACTATTGCAGCTATTTTGCCATTCGCTGATTGGTTCAACTGTTAATGTGACAAGAATAATACTAGTAGATTACTGTATCGTTCTTGTCATGTGACCTTAATCCCTAAACTTAAACCATAACCCCAAAGCCCAACAAAAATGTAAACCTGTGTCTGGTTTTTGAAACCTATTAAAAACATACCTAGAAAGTGCTTCTACCAAAAGTGTTATCTCTTCTAGCAAAGCCAAAACAACAATGCTGAGAGCTGAACCAATGACCATTTACACAGTAGGAACAGGCACTTCTTATGTGACCAGGTTTGCCGTACTGCTAGTGTCACAAACTCAGCTTTATATGTGGCAAAAGCTAGATACAGTTTCAATGGCAAAATAGCATACTAGGTTCATTCAAATTCACCTGATTTACTGAACAATTTATCTTTTGTTTGAAAGTTTTCTCCAATGGGAACTGTCCATAGATTGGAATTCAAATCCAATGTTCTAATGCAAATCCTTTGATTCAAAAAACATTGAATCTGATATAATTTATACTTTTAAGAATACTTTATTGCTGAGGGTAGCTCAGACTATAATGGATGAGCCCGAATAAACCTCGGCATACCAGGCTCATTCAGATTAGTTATGGAAAATGTATCGTTCATTTGATATTATTCTCAAATGGGAGCTGTCTATTAGAATTCAAATCCAATGTTTTATGCAAAACCATTACTTCAAAAACCATTCATTCTGATACGAATTATATTTTTAAAAATACTTCATTGCAAAGGGCAGCTCAGGCTCCAATGGGTAGCTTTGAGCGAACGAAGTCAAGAGAACACCCATTACGAACGATAATTTTTTATGAAAGTCACCTGCAACATGAATGTTGTGGCGATGTGATTGCACCACATATAACGTTGAATTCGTAGCAGCCACAGAAGAGTGAACCTAGTCAAGTTGGGAATCTCTGTTGCTGTTATGCTGAGGTTCGTAGGTGTGACTTTAGTTGGCTCAGGGCGACGCAGCAATATGGCTGCAACAACACCAAAGGTCAGACATGGAATGAAAATATATGTACAGTGACAATACCCAATGAAAGGACCCTGGTTTAACAACTTCAATAAGTGAAGTGAGTGGTGGCACAAATATACATAGCAAACAAGCTCACGTTCTACAGTATAAATCGTAATAGAAGACTCAGGCGTAGCCCGAGTCGCCACTGACATACGTAGTGTGGGATACAGCTATGGCTTCCTAGAAATTCGGCAAGCTTTCTGCGATGTGGCCATGCACCTGTATGATTACCATATTCTATTCCCACCTTGTTCTTCTGTGATGCAACAATATACTGTATAGTCTACTGTATTTATGATGATTCAATTGCACTTGCAACCAGGGGTGTAGTGCTAAAAAAAGATGTGTGGGAATGCCATTCCCAACTCTGATTTAGGTTAAAGCCAAACTCTGACATCAAATATCACTCAGATACCCTCACACACAAAAAGTTTCTTTAGTTCTTGCAATCCACTCAGGCAAGGTGTAAACCCACTTCGCAACAGCTTGAAAACTTCAAGACCAATTACTCCTCTAAAACAAAGATAGCAGAGTTGCAATAAATGCAAACAATCAAACGAAGTGTGGAGTACACAAATGATATTGTTGATGTCACAAATAGTGATTACACAACCATGTTATGGTGCTATACTTGAATTGACTTGTCATTTATTCATTTATGCTGCTCCAGGTGCTAATCTAGAAATTGAAATGGAAAACCTAAATATCTTCAAGTAACGTTAATAGTGCAAAAGGTGTAGGAACGCGTTCCCACAACACAGAAGGTATGTGAACATCGTTTCCACCCCACTACATCCCTGCTTGCAACACGCTCTTGTTGAATGTGAGACTAAGTTTTTAAATGCAGCTTGGCTTAGCAGCTACAGGCCACCATATGACATAGACTTTTCTGAAGCTATCAGCTGAAATGTGGTTGGAGAACAATCTGTAGGAACAGTTTCATGCAGGTTTCCTTCATTTGAAGCTGAGTTGGGCTTTTGGAACTATGTTTTTTTCCAGGTGGAAAAGGCACTGTGTCTGAGTTATTTTTCACTACACTGTTAAAGGCTGTAAACTCACAAATTTATGAACTTCTAATCGTCTTACTTTACATTAAATAATTCGTTAATTTTTGTGAAAATTGTAATTTTGTGGACAACTTGTCACTCTGATTGTCATGCAACATGTGGAAATTCTCACAGAATATCGGACTCCCGTCGTGGAAAAATGAGATTGTTACGTAACAGTTGCGATAAATTTTCAGTAGAAGCAGCTAAGTTTGCTGGCGGTACCAAAAAATAATAGTTACACAAAAAAATAAGGCACAATGGCAGTGAAAAACTCGTAGAGTAACCACATTGTTCCAAGTGCTTCGACTTACTTCATCCATATAGTTCGTATGCTTGGACCAACATTGCATTTACTTCATGAGTTTCTTGCTGACATTTTGTCTTGTTCTGGGTGGATAACTGTATTCTTTTCCGTTCCCATCACCCAGCCTAGCTGCTTCTATTGAAAATTTGTCACTTTTGTTACGTAACAGTCCCATTGTTTCAATAAGATCGCCGTTCATCGCTTTAGCTTGAGCTAAGCCAGCCTAGCCTTGTATTGTTTCGTAGCTATATGACTATTTAACGGCCAAAGAAAATAACAATCAAAACATAACATTTGAGAAATGACCGTTTACTTAGCAATGGCACAGTGAAAGATCTTGTGATCACCTGGTCTAACTGCACCATCTACACATTTAAAACTAGCATCGCTGAGTTTGTTGCCAACCCCCTTTGATTATTTCTAGTTGCACCACTGGTCACCTCTATAGTGATCTACAACAGTTGCTGTTCTTATCTGAACTACATGGTTTACTACTTTTAATTATAATTTGTACTTAATGAAGATTTTAAAAGAAAAGCTACCAATTTAATGAATATTTTTGTTGAATTTTTTCCACACTAATGACGTATCAATATTTGTAATGCCTTATCAAAAATTCATAACAATTATTTCTAGTATGATGCAATAGGAAAACCATCATAATAAGGGTTAGATTAGTCAATTTTTCAAAACATAGAATCAACCAAAAATATATATATTTTTAATCATCAGAAAATTTGCAGACAATTTTATTCATTATAATGAACATAACAATTAACAAGTCAAGATACATGCAACAAAGCAGGCATCCAGTGGCTGAAAATAATGAAATTGATAGGCTATTTCATTGCATATAACAAACAATTTGCTAATTGCTATGTAGTTTAATCTATAACTTGTTTTAGATCAGTGGTTTTTAACCTGGGGGTCGTTTGCCAAGTTTTTTAGGGGTCATGACAGCTTCTGATAAACATATTCATAATTACTTCTAAGATTTTATATTTCGTATATGGAACCACTTTCTGTCGTAGCCCAAATAATATGATCACCTGGAAAAAATGATAGCCTGCTTTTTCATTCAAAACTGTTTAAAGCAGGCATTCTCAATTCATTTTGAAGCCTGCACCCCATTCGGAAGGAAAAATCATTTTTGCACCATTTGATGTATTGTTTTTTGTATTATCAGTCGCAAAACTCCTTAAAACAAGAAATTAAACAAATAATTTTAAACTGGGTCGGTAATGTAATTTTAGCTACAGTTTGGCAGAGAAGTTTGCACCCCAAGAAGTCCCTTCTCACACCCCCTGGGGATGCGAGCACCTCCAATTGAGAACCGCTGGTTTAAAGTATGATTATAACCATCACAGTACTGTTGCGTTTGACAACGCACAAATAACTTTGTGACGTAGGAATGCGTTTGTAAATCACCTATCTCAACATGGTAGCTAACTTGAGGGTTATTCTAGTTTTCAATGAGTTGTGCTATGGAGCGATTTGTATGTGGCCCAGGTCTCTCTCACTGACACTGCCATATGCATCCATTTAATAAATGAGTCTTTGTTCAACATAGTGATATTGTATGTTATTTTTTAGTCATTGTGATTTTCCATTGTGCAAACACAAATGCAGTTATGTTTGGTTGAAAACCACTGGAAATTTTCAGTAGGGGATTGCTGGGTTAAATTGCTGCATAAAAAAGGTGGAAAACCACTGCTCTAGATAAATATTTTTATTCAGACCTGCACTACAGTTAAAAATGTTATTGTAAACACAAGCACATAGTGACCCATAACCAAATCGTAACGTAGTTAACAGTGACATACCAACAAACACATGAACAATTACATGTTTGCAATTTATCGTGATGAACTGTTTCATTTTTTGAGAAATGGTATTGGTTTATAAGTGATGATAAGCAGTCAAGGAATACTGTAGTCCAGTTCAGGTTGAAACAAACAAATACAAGATGATCAGTAGCTTGTGTGTCAAAATATTAATCACAGCAAAACAGAAAATGGAAGCAAGCAACATATAAGGATTTGATAAATGTACAGATAAAGAAGTAAGATGTGCACATATGTAAGAGAAGTAAGTGATGATGCAGGTTAGGAAGCAGAAAGCCATGCAACAGCCTTGATAATATGAGGATGTAGTGGAAGCACATGACATATTGCAAAAGCAATTCTGAACAGCACAGACCTTGATGAAATACCACAGTTACCCATAAAGATAGCAAGAGACATGGCAAACCCTAAGAAGATGGAAAAACAAGGGCATTGGTAATATCAGCCAGAAGCATCAGATATCGCAACAGTTTTACAAAATATTGATGAGTGAACAAAAAATAATGTAATTGCACAAAGTTTATGAACAGTGACCAGTAATTTGTGTTCAAGACAACATTATTTCAAATCTTAGCACTGCATGGTGCAAAAACTCGTGAATTATTGTCTAATTACATCGTACCTGAAGTTGTTACACATTACCAATACTATCATGTCAAATGATTTCTGCTTTCAAGATCCAAAATCTTATTGAAAACTGAAAACTGCCATATGTAATATTGTGTGTGGTATGATATCCATATAGAATGTTTTTGCTTTGTACTGGGCAATAACTTCATTTCTATAGGTATGCACTGAAAATGCCTGTTGAATGAACAACATGTTGCGAATGTACATGTGGAGGAAAGCTTTTTTCAAGGACATAGAAATCAGTGAAATTATGTAGGAATGCTACAATGCATTTCAAAGTCCATCCTGGCCTGCTAAAGAAGCTGGTGTTTATGTGATGTTGGTGCTAGCTGGACTAGACCACAAGGTGCCAATTTGCATATTTATGTGGTATAGCTCCAAATTACCCCCAAAACCCAAGAAATTTGCTTTCATATAATGGTGACATTCAGCACAGAATTTTGTCATATTTTTAGTTTCACTGTATATTTCGTGTATGTCTGCAGACCTGCAATCATCACCAAAACAAAGGTTGAACCTCTTGTTGAGATTTTGTCATCATCTTGTTTTTTTTTTACAGGGCTGTGGAGCCAGAACTCAGATTTTGGGCTCCAAGTATCTAAATTTTTGGCTCCAGCTTGGAATGATTTGGTTCATTAAAAACTCACAACTATTGTTTTATTTGTACAACACGCTCGCCCAACAAACTATGTCTGTTGAACACGAACTTAAATTTTAGGCTCTAGTTCTGGCTCCACCATCGGAAATTTTTTGACCCATCCAAAATTGCTTGGGCTCTAGCTCCACAGTCCTGGTTGGTGGCATATATAAAAAGTTTGAGAAGTTTTATTGGCAGTTATCCATATTTTAGTATGATTCTTTTTTATCTAAAATAAAAGTTTGCATTTTTGTTTGAGTGAGGAAAAGCTTTTGATACCTTTTTGATAGGCAAGGGAAGTGAAAAAGTTCAATGTTGCAAAGGATTGCATAAGATAAAGGCTTTACCATAATACTCAAAGCTGAAAAATTGTAGTGTTTAAACACATTACAAAATATTGGATGTTTTATTTCATCTGACAAACAATATAGTTCACCTGTTTTCTGCACTGAAACTGAGTGTAGACAACTCATAAAAAATGATTTATATGTTGGTATTTTTCAACAACTTACTACAGTGCTCATGATTTAGTTTGTCAAATAAACATACTGTAATGGATTTTGATGATGATCAAGGTTTTACACCTGTTCAACGGGTAGAGTGCCAATATTGTGGAAGAAAATTTGCTTTTGAAAGCATTGCTCGTCACACTCAGATATGTCAGAAAACATCAAAGAAACGTGCAGTGTTTGATTCAAGCAAACAGCGAAGTGTTGCTGAGAGTGGAGTCAAAGGAAAGCCCAGTCAGCGAGGTTTAGGTAAACCTGGAAGAACCTTGGGTACCCAAGGAAGTAAATCAAACTGGCGTCTAAAGCACGAAGAATTCATTAACACTGTCCGAGCAGCTCGTGAATCAACTGCTGCTATCAAACAAGGACGAAAGCCACCCCCACCTGTTCCTGCTGCAGTAAATCCTGACTATGTACAATGTCCCCATTGTCTTCGGCGTTTCAATGAGACTGCTGCTGAGCGTCACATCCCATTTTGTGCTGAACAACATAAGCGTATGTCAAATAAGAAATTATCTGCACCTACATCAGGCTTGGCAGCTCAAGCAGCTGCCAGGGCTGCTGCTAGACAATATCGGCCTCCTTCTTTACGACCTGGTGGATCACGAAAGTCTGATGGAGTTGAAATATCCAAATCTGCTCCACCTCAGTCCACTCGTTCTAGACACAACAACAGTCCATCAACAAACACCAGATTTGCAAAGGAACATGGCAGAAATCAATATACATCTCCTTCATTTTCAAATGAGCCAGATAAACTTACCCAACGCAAAGGATCTGCTAATGCAAAGCGACAACATATCCCTGAGTGGGATTCCACTGTTGAGCCTTCATCGTATAATTTGGTTGCTCGATCAAAAACTGGTCTGAAGCCAGTATCTACTATACCAGTGGAAAGTGGAAAATCTGCTACACAGCGTGCTTCACCTCATTGCAACCAAAATGATTCTAAACCGGTGGTGAGGAAGTTTGCTGGTAAAAGTGGGAAATCTGTGAAAACAAATGGTATTAGGACTGGTTTGCCTATGAAAGCATTTCAAGACTGGTCTTCAGAAGACTTTCACCATGATGCTGGCCATGGTGACAATGATTATAAAAGAGATGTTTACCAGTCACATGTTGATAAGCATTCTGGCCGACAGCATCAAACCATTAATGATGATAAAGAAAAACGTGGTGCATACAGGGGTGATTATTCAGTGAACACATTTACCAAAAAATCCTTGAAAAACAGTGGACTAAATGGAAAGCAATATGACTGGTTACAAGCACTTTCAGATGACCATAAATATACATCGCACTCTAGTTTTAATGTCACATCTCAATCCCAATTATCTCGTTTTTGTCATGAATGTGGTGCAAGATACCCAATTGCCAATGCAAAATTTTGCTGTGAATGTGGAGTGAAACGTCTAGCATTGTCTTAAGAATATATAACTAAACTCAATGTCTAATGTAATGATGCACTTGTTGCTGATAAACGAATGATGTTGGTAAGATCATAAGAAATACTTTCTGAAATTTTAAATCCTGTTTGTGTATGCATTTTTGTACATGAATGTATAGTGATAGCTTTATTTTTCTATGTAATTTTTTTCTTATACGGATGAAGTAAAAATTATATTCAAAAGGTTTTGAAAGTCAACACTATCATTTACTAGTGTTGAAATACATTGCTTTTTTGTATAAGCTATTATGCTGTTTAGCATAAGAAGTACTGTATGTTGGCAGTAATTTCACTTAAGAAATACTAATGAAGAACAGAAAATTACATATTTCCTGACTTTCATAGTTCATTGAAAAAACCTGTTCAACTGTGGCATTTGTAGAAAATGAAGGGTGCTGCACATTTGGTTTGCAGCTCACATGTTCAATTACATGTGAGGTGCTTCTATTGAATATTTTTTCCTGAATGGTTATGTGGTGAATTGCAATTTGTTTTCATTATAATTCACAGATTTTTAAGGAAAATGGAGTTGTACAAAATTAAGTTAGCAAAAGTGGTTTTGTTCCTACTAAATTGTTAAAAGGAATGCAATGGCAAGATTTGTATGGCAATGTTGCTTCAGTGTTGTGATTTTTATGAATCCTGTTAGTTTTTATCAAAAATTTATGATTAAAGATAAATGTAGTTTTGAAAAAAAGAAAAAATCATCTGAACCTGACATACTAGAAAGTTGCAAGGTAGTTCACTTTTTGGTGGCAGGTTTTAAAGGCTACTACTACCTTTTCATTTGCAATGCTATCAGTTGGCCCATGCCCATTCACAGTTAAGCAGGCAGGGTTGCTGTCAGCAGTCATATGTTTTTTACCCTGAATTATAAAACATGCATAATGAGGTGGCAATATTCTCTCAACAAAATTNAAAAAAACACAAAGGTTACTTCGATACAGATCAACGCAATTGTTAACACTATGGCATATATTTTGGTTGTTACAGTGTGGTTATTTGAGGTTAAACCACACTTTACCATTGCCCTTAGGAGAAAGATGTATCCTTCAAATTTACACAATACTGTTAAAAACAAAGTTGGAGACAATAGTGTATGTTGATTATCTTACTATCAACTCCGATTTTGGCATACAGTTTTTTGGGTTCAAAATTTTTCATATCATTATCAAAATTATACAGTCTTAATTTAAACAGTGGTTCCAACCTTGATGTGTAGATCCCTGGGGATATGTGAAGAAAAAAATAGGGACTCTGTGAGTTATAGCCTCTAATCTCAAGGGTGTACAAAGAGGGCCTTTGGTTTCAGACCATGTTTAATATGGCTTGCTAAAAAATAGTGTGCTCAGATCTCCACAAGGAAACAATAAGGAATCACCACTGGTTTAGAAAAAGCCAACAATATGAGCATTTGTTTTTTGAGTGTTTGTTAATAAGATAAGGCACAGGAAAAGTAAATATTAGTTTTTTCCGGTAGTTTATTTTGTGTTGTGTTTTTGAAGTACTGTATTATGAAAGTTCCGTGTGGTCTTGTGCGATGGTTACCTTGATGTGTTGAACTTAAGACATATTCCATGTACATTTATTGCTGCCCCTGCAAAACATGCATAACTGTTACTACTTTTGGTCTTTTTTTTGTTAAAAGAATTCTTCATAGTATACATTTTCCCGTTTGTCATTAAAAAGAACTTAGTTTGGTTTTGAAATGAACAGATAGGTATGAAAACAATGGATGTAATTTATTTTGACACACATGAAGCAATTAGGTACTGTTAAACCCATTGTAGTTGTGATACAGCTGTGGCCAGCTTACTTGTCAGTTTCTTTACTTTACACAGCAATCAAAAGTATTCTGTTTCATGCACCGGTAGCTGAATTAGCAAAATATTGCAAAATTTAAAGCAAGGTTGTAATTTTTATTTTATATTGTTGTTTATCAACTTTTTGAACTTCTTACACTGTGTGCTTAGCCTTCATGTTGATCTGCATTGACTGACATTGTCAGATTGTGAAGCAGTTGATCTTTCTTTATAAAACTAAGTTTTCTTTCATAACCAGAACAAAATCATTGACACAAAACTGATTCACTGTAATAAATATGGATGAAGAAAATGTCAGCTAAAATTCCAAAACTGGAAACTCGTAAAATTTCCTGTCTTTTTATGCTAGTGCTGAACTGTTTCAAGTAGCAACTGATCAATTGCTTGTGGCATGACTTAAGTATTGTTGAATTATGTTCTTGTAAATATTATACAAGTGAAATCTTAGCATTGTAATCAAATGCTCAACGATCCAGTGTTTGATGTTTTAATTTGCACATCCTGCATACTTGCATTTGATTTAGAATAATGTTATTTTTTTTATAATGGGTTTTTAGACTTGTGCAACTGCATGAGTCAGCAATACACCCAGTTCAAATGTATAGTAGGAGATGACCAAGCACACCAAGGTGAGTTCACATTTCATAGTCATTCTGTTGGTCCTGTTTTGTATTAGTAATAAGATGAATAGTGGTTTGAATTGGGTATAATTTATGATATGAGATCTAAGGGCGACAAAGAAAAGTTTTAAATTATCTAATAGTATTGTAGTTTTTCTATTTGGTGCATAGTGTAAGAGAATTTTGATTTGTAAACATTTAAAAGATGAGTGTGTAAATATAGAAGTTTGCAGCGTATCAAGATAAGGATGTGTTTTTCCACTGTACCAAATTGTTTTAAATTTTTGTAAAATCAAGGATGCTGTTGCATTGCTAAAAACAGAATGCTGTTATCAAGTGAATATTTGGTGTTGCACATTTGTGCCTATGGTGCTAACAAATCATTAGAGAGTGTGTGTGTGTGCTGTAACTGTTGAATCAATATGTCATGTTGATGTTTAACTTACGCCAGTATGTGATGCAGNTGTGTGGGGTACCAGTTTCATGTTTTAATTACTGCTGCCATTTAAAACTAATTAGGTTTGAAATCTTTAAATGTTTGCAATGTGTGATTCTCTGATTTGGCAATCTCACCCTAAATTTTTTTAAACTTTTTGTAGTTAGATGAGCCATTGTCTCAAAACTGGCAATATGTCATTAATGTTTCCTTTTGTGTTGCGTGATGCCAAATTACTACTGGTGATGCGACTGTAATTTGGGAATTATGCAGTTTTTGAGAAACTGGCATATTCTTCAGCCATCATTAATCCCAGATCCATTCTGTCTGGGAACATTGATGCCTGACAGACCTCTAGCTATGGATAACATAGCCTTTTTCAAATAGTAGCCTGAGCTCTTTAAGCATGCAAGACAACAACTGTCAGTCAAAAGGAATCCTTTCACAGCAAGAATCAGACACTAAAATCTAATAGAGGGTATATGTTGCCTACTAAGTAGGTAGGCATCATCAGCTCTCATTCAAATACAATACCTTGTACTGCTCATGCAAGACAACGGTTTGGGTATGGGAAACTGACAGACAGGTGGAGAATGTTTACTCTTTTGGCAGCCCTTGTAGCTGAAGCTGGACCCAACAAATTGGCCATGTTTTTTCTTGGGAATGTCTGGGGTGATACAATCGGAGTCTACTGATGACTGGATATTTCAACCACCCTAACCCTTGCCTGGATTTGTGTTGGAATTTTTTTAAAATGATTATTCTTTCATAGAAGTTCTGCCACACACAGTCAGATATATGAATTGCTTGCTGATATCAATGCCTTGCCAAAATATGCTTGTAACTTAATGCTCCAGCAACAGATGCCAAAATGCATCACTAAAAGTATGGTTAAATTGATTGTTTTCATGTGATTTGTGTTGTGTTGGCTGTTTGGATGTATCTTGCACAATCCTGAAACATTATGTACTGTAATATGGTCAACTGTACTGTCCGCATCAGATAAGATGTGATAGGTGATAGACAGCATCACTACTGTCAGCATTACTCTGTAGCACAAGGGTGGCGAAACTATGGCCCGCAGGATGCATCCGGCCTGCAGACCAGTTTAATCCGGCTCGCCAAATACAGTGCACATTTTTTCAAGCACCATGTTTCCAACTGTGGACAGCAGTGCAATAGCATTGGCTGATGCCTGTCTCTTGTTGACTTGTCTGTCGCAACAGCACTTACAGTAGCTGCAAGCAACACTTACAGTAGCTGCAAGCAGCACTAAAAAGTGTAAACAAAACAGTGTGACTTCATTGTTATTATTGTAGTACAATACATTGTAACAACCTGTTTTCACATAGATTACGTAAATCGCACTGTATCCAGCCCTCCAGTGGTCAGGCAGTTGCGAATTCAGCCCTCGTGTCAAAAAGTTTGGCCACCTCTGCTGTAGCACATAAAAAGTGTCCAATGTTAAATGTACCCCTTAACAAATGTCTGTGAATTATTTCCAAATTGTGCAAGGAACACAACAGTTTCTTACAAGAAATTGAAAACTTCACAGGAGGTACAATTGGAAAGCACAACGGAATGTAAATCATATCCATATGATATATGTACAGATAGTGAAGGTATGTGACTTGAGTTAGTTTTTTTCAGTTTTACTTTTGTTGATCATGATGCTTTTCACATTTGATTTTAGATGCTGTGAACTGTGAACCTGCTGATCATGAATGTACTGTGCTACAACAGCTCAACAGTTTCCGCGTAAGCTCTAGACCTTTAGGTGATCAGTTGCTGTATTAGGTATTGTTGTGCTATGAAAAGCCCAATCAATATTTTGATATATATTAAACATGATTAATGTTCAGGATAGCTACATATCCAGTCTGATGTTCTCTAAATGGGAAATCTTCATTAGCTTCATGTTCAAGTCACATAAAAAATTTAGTTGGGCTGCTGCTAACTGAAAAAGTGGAAAACCTTTGTGTGAGGAATGGTATTTGCAATCGAATGGCTTTAATAAACATGTGTGTGTTACATTGTACTGCTCTTGTCAAAAGTGCAAGAGCTTATTTGTCTGTCAGAATCACAGTGTTCTTCTGTGCAACAGTAACAAAAATTAATACCTCCAGGTATTGCATTGCAGAAAAGCAACAAAACGCCATTTATTAATTTACATAAGATTTGCTCCATAACTTGATTTTGTGTTGTTGGCAAAATTTTGCAATTCTTACTCTGAAAAGTATATATGCAGATTGCTGGTGACTTTTGTGATGCCAAGATGGTTGCCGGAGGTCAGGTGTGGATGTGTCATCAATGCATCCTTGCTGCCAACTCCACTTTACTTTGCAAGTACATGAAAGAAGTTGTTCCCATATCGGGGTAAGAATGCTTTCTCATGTTTTGCATTTGTTGTAGAATTTGTATCAAACCGGCGTTATTCAGGTGAAAATCGTTTTCAAAACGAAGCAAGTGAAATTGTCAACAAAACTCTGTGGATCGCACAGATGTTTCAATCACAGTTTATTTGCAGAAGTTATGTGGGTTGTATGTTTGAAACGTTGTCTGTCAAAATTCGTAAGGATTTCACACTGTGTACCGACTGCAACACTTCGTATACACTGCACAGATTTGCACGCAAAGGCGTAGCCAGAGGCAACCAAAGGGACCATGGCTCCCCCAAATTTCTAGCATATCTTGTCGTTTTATGCTTCGAGATGCGGTGTACCAAACCAAATACTGTTGCTCGCTTGCGATCAAAATATTTGGCCCCTCCCAAAATTTTGAGCTGGCTACGCCACTGTTTGCACGGGTGCCTGCAGCTCAGTCCGTGACGGTGTAGTATTTGCTTCTTTAACGTTGTTGTATTGTAGTTTTACTATCCGTTCAAGTAGCAAGAAAAGTGTTTGCTACGCACAACGTGACGGATGCACCGCCTGGTTTACGCTGCGATTTTTCCTCATTTGTGATTTTTCTTGCAGGAACATAATGTGGATTGAACTTCCTGAAAAAGCGCTGCCGTACGTTGGCAGCTTATTGGAGATGTTCTACACTGGGAAGCTCTCGCTCGCACTGGAAAGAGTACAAGGAACCTTGTTACTTGCGTCTTATTTGGAGGTCAGCTGTGAAAGATAATCTCCAAAAACCATTGAACGGTTAACTTTGGCAAAAACATGTTCCGTTGAAGTTTCTTCCAATCACAGCATATAGTTTGCAATGGCAAAGAAGGTTTACTTTTGCCTGCTTTGTGCTTGTCTAGTTGTTGCATTACCCATGTACGGCATCGCCTTAGCTGCACGGATACTTATTATGTGATGAATGCAACAATATTATCATTGGCAACACTGCCTATGTGACTTTACATTTTTCAAGTGCGATGCTGTAAATTCTGTTTTTTAAAGTCTTCGGTAGGACCTCTTGAGAATCGAACCCGCCCTAATTACTACCACTGTCTATTTGTCCGCTTAGGATATCGCCGCAGTTTTAAAACAACATGGTGCTAACGCGGTAAATAGTCATTCTGATGTCTTGTCTGTTGTGGATATTAGGAATAAGCAAACGTTATCTATTGATATTAGTTGCTTATGAAGGCTTCTCGTGAAAGTTTTAAAGACGGGCGCTTGATTTTTTGAGGGACACAGCCGACGACTGATTGTTGCGCTTTCGCACAGAACCGATCATAACCAGTGGCGTAACTAGGGGTTTGAGCCAAGGGTACAAAGCCTAGCTGAAGGGGACCCACTGATCACCGTAGGGGGCCCACTAGCCAAAACTCAGCAAAAGGTTAAGAAATGATAATGACTCTCTGGATATCGTGGATGTCCATACCACGTAAAAAAGAAAATACCCCCAAAAGCGCAAAAAAACAACAAATAAAAGAATACTAACTATCAAATTGTCAACTAAAGGGGTCCCAGTTTTTACATTTAGTTTGCCAGGGGGTGCGGCTTGCCCCCCTGTCAGTTACGCGACTGATCATAACCCGCCGCACTTACGTTGCATTCGCGACGGTTTGTGTATTTCAGCTTCCCTTCGTGGAACGTTGCTGCGCGGACATCATGAAAGACCACAACATGCCCGTCGATGAAGGAAGGAAACAAGGCTGGGCAAGCTTCTCGCCGCCAAAGATTTCCTCACTGCCTGCTGAGTAAGTGAAAATATTCTTGAAGCTTCCGCTGTTGAAAAAAACAACCGATTTAACTTCATAACGAGCCGGATTTGTTCCTTTTTGAGTTGACATTGTATTAGAGCGAGGGTTTGCATAATCTTGGCTAACAACGATAATGAGGACATGAAAATATCAGTGAGTCCGTCAATGTAGCAGTATCTTGCATGTGTCGTTTCTAGTTATTCGCCAACGACACTGCAAATGGAAGACGACGGGAATGACAGTGAACCACCACAGGGTTCGTGAACTCTTGTGGTGCTGTGTCCGTTGCAAAGCGACCCGTATCGCAATCATGCGACGTTTAGCAATCAGCTTTGAGTGCTTGGAATGCCGCGCTCGCCAATGCGAGTCAGCAGGATCACCTCGGGCCATCTTCGAAAACTGTATACGCCAGCCGAATTTTCTTAATGCATACTTTCTACGTTTGCCTCCGTCAACTCGTTCTCTGCTGCGTCTTGTTCAACAGATCAAATGAATCTCTCGTCCGGTGACGAAGGCAGCGCCGCTCAAGCGTTTTCTTCATTCGCCAAATCAAAAAAATCCCGTGCTCGCAAAGCGAAGTAAGGTTTTGTTTCCGGTAATTCATTTCGGTCGCAAGTTTTTAGCGTGCCTTCGGTTGGGGATGCAAACGCCCTCCTTTTAAGGAAGGTTTTCAATACATCCATTTGTTTTTCGGTTCATTATTGTGAAACTTGAAAATCGATCCTAGAATTAACTGAAACGCAATCTTAATGAACTTTAACTGATACTGGAAAAGTGTTCTCTTGTGTCGTGGCGGTTTTCCGCATATTAGATTTTGTATTCTCACAGCAGGCAGACTCGGTTAAACACCGTTTTTCATCTGTATATTGACTAGCACTATTGACTCGCGTGCTTTCAAGCTTTGTAGCTGACTGATGCCGTGCTTTTGCACAACTTAAATATGACTTAGATTTCGTATGATTCTTTGCACTGACAAACACTTTGAATTTTTTCGGTATGGTCAGGATTGTAACAAAGGGTCCCTCTTTGTAATTCTCAACTTTGATCTGATTGTGTTCAAGCCATTGATGCTTGTCAATGATGCTTTCAAACCGTTAAGTCGCCGATAACTTTTATATCTGAACCATGTAGGTTTTGTCATTTCGAGCAATTTGGCAATTAGGACGTTGATATGAACAGTAAGGCTGCGCATGTTGACCGGTAGCAGTGGGACTATAACGGGAGCAAAGCTTATCCATGATCCAATGCTTTGATTGCTGCCTTCTACTATCGTCTCTCAGTTGCCATCTGTCGTTCATCCGCATCGCTGCAACGAAGTTTTCGCTTGCCTGTTCTCGTGGTGACTCGTGAACGCACGACTCGAAAAATTACGTTCTGTGTGCGCAGGGAGTTCCCTTGCTCATTCTGCAAGAAAGTTTTTCCCCGCAAAGCAGACGCCGTGGTGCACGAACGACGGAAGCACACCAAGGTTAAGCCGTTCGCCTGTCCGCAATGCGACGAAAAGTTTGTAATTAATCGGTAAGCTCTGCGTCGTGTCGTGTTGGCTGTTGTATTCATGGGGAGCAAGTGACGAAACTTGCTTGGCTTACGGAAACAGTGCTTTGCCCTGTCGCATTTATCTGTCAGCTTAAAACAGTTTCACGCCGGCACTCGAACCATGTCCGATAGTATCTCTTTTTGCAATACTTCCAAACATGTCTCTGCGCTTCTGTGCAATCATCACAACCATGTTCAACAATAACTCTTGTCAATTTACTTGTTGATAGCTCCTGGTAGGAACGAGTGTGTTTGCTGACAGTCTCGATGTTGATATCGATGCAGATTTTTTAAAAGCAATGTTGACCGAAAAGTTAGAATCTTGAGCTCGCCACCAAAATGGCTGTTTGCCTCTGGCGTGGAGTCCCTCGTCACGACAAGCTCGTGGGACCAGAAAGTATCCCCGTTACGGTTTCTGCTGTCACTGAAGACAACAGCAAAATCTTTCTTCCGTTTGCCCGAAAGTATCTTTTCTTCTAACTTGAAAACAATTGTCCGTTTTAACAAAGCGTTTTTGTCGGCTTAGTTGCAGCAAGCACTAAGTGAATTGCAAAGAAGGACTTAGTGTTACCTAACCTAATCAAGATGGCTCGAATTGCAGTGCCATTGTGGTGCTTGCGTTTCAACCTTGCTGTCAGCCCGGATTTTGGAAAAATATGCGCGATACGTCACGTAGTGGTTCGTTTCTCAGCCTTCTTTCCGCAACACTACATTCGTTCCAAACAGTAACTTTAGCACAGCCATGGCTTCGAGAAGGTACCACCAACTGAAACCTTAAAGTTTGAAGTAAAGGCAGGTAGAAGACAGTCTGCAGACAAAAAACCTACTAGGTAATTATAAATTAGCCTAAATTGGTGCTTCAAGTGGCCTCTGAAAGATTTGTCTGCACAATTCACAACAATGTTTCAAAGAACTGTGCCAGGAGTTTGGTTTTCAGCGACGGAACGTAAGGAAATTACTGCTCTTGGCTCGTATTTTTATTTATGACGCTGGCAGAAATGCACGGTTTTAGCGGAAGACGCACACAGTCCGAAAATAACTGCAGCTGCTCTTCATGAAAAACCTTTAGCAAAGTTGCCTTTCGAAGCTTCAAAGATAAATTCAAAGAGCAGGTTTGTACGAGTTTTAAAATGTGGACGCAAACGAAGGAGTGAGCGTCATCCTTGCCAAAGTCAACATATTGCTGTTCATGTTTAAGTGGCGCGGCACTGCTGAGTAACGTACACAGCCTTATCTATTCAACTACAGACGACTTCGGCTAATTGCATACCGGTTAAACGCATAAACCGCTTTATCGCATAAGATTGTAGAATCCCAAACCAAATCCATTCACACGTGAAGAAAATAGTCCGGTTAATTGCATACCGGTTATTTGCATAAACCGGTTATTCGCATAGAAATGTACCATACATTTGTAAACTTACAACGCTTAATCGCATGGTCAACTTTAAAAGAGTGCAAAGCGCACTGCTCAGATAGTGTGAAAACCTGCGGTGCCATTAATCC
>JGI24158J21664_10000959_pt1 | contig 30056 bp, 24 predicted proteins | sample Ectturendosymbi3_FD_21664 | JGI IMG/M metagenome (IMG submission 21664)
GAATAGAGATATGTGCAAGTTTGAATCATCGCAAAAAGACGAAAGCAGATGGCAGTCGACTGATTCCTCGAAAGCATACAAAAACACTAGTGCTTTTAAGTATCTATGAAACTAAATATAACGTGTTTTTTCTTCCAGCCAACTGGCGTATATGGTTTGATTTTGGTAAGTCGCATGAAAACCTTTGGTAAGCCGCAAGTAAGTGACCCATGAGCCTATCCCAATTCGTTTTTGTTTTTAGGCCTCGTTAGCGTAATTGTTCCTCTATTATTATTTGGAGAAGGTAGAACTGCAAACTTGACACCTGTTTTTGTGTGTTGAGATATAATTTTCCCTTCCCATTCGTTTTTCACGTGCTTGGTAGAACGAATGGTTTTAATGAAAATCGTTGTTTTTCTTGCCTTTGCTGATGTTCGATCTCCATATCAACAAGGCCGCTGGTCATTCCCAAAAGTGCTTAAAACTAATATTTGGACGAAATAAGTAGATAAAAGGAAAAACTAAACTTTAATGATTTACACTGGAAATATCATAAGAATTTGGCGTATTGCTGATGACTCAACATTTTCCCCCCGACATGTTATTCTCACTGCTTGTAAACAAAGTTTCTTCCTATTCTATTCAACTAATGCAGCGAAGCACAATTCTATTAAAAGATGTTTCAGGAGTATCATAGGGAAGGTTCGGAGGTAACAACTAGTAAGAAGAGAAATTAGCAAAAGATGGTTTATCTTCATGCGGTTTACACAGTGCCAATGCTAATATGTTGTAAGTAAAGTGTCTGTATTACAGTATATTGCAAATTGCATTTGCTTAGAACTGAAGATGAATTTGCAGTCACTAGGTACCTCGCTTTTTAACATTTAGTCCAGTCTTTGATGTATTAATTTGAGTGTTCTGTGGCATTATGTAGCGATCTTCTCAACGACACAACTATTGGTAATTTGGAGAACGAGTGTGATGACCATTCGTCGTTACTGCAAATCACTACCTTCACAGTCACTTGCATAGCGGCGTTACACCTATTCAAACTTTGTTTCACAACTGGAACGTGCTATCAACAAATTTCCATGTGACCTGATCGACACATCGTCAAATTGGCTGTCGACGAATTGCCTAAAATGCCTACTTGAACTGATTATTGTGTGATGAAACTGTAAAATAGGGAGTACTAGGAGGTTGATTTTTGAGTTAGCAATGGACGAAAAGAAACGTCTGTACAACGTTTGGTTTTAGCGATGTTGTGCATCAGCCTATTGCAAAACATCATGTGGCCCTAATAAATGAATGAAGTTTGGAAAAGTAACAAAATAGATTGCACTGTATATATGACATAATCAATGTTTGAATGCAATATTTATGATGGCTCCTGCAATTCGGTCCCACCAATTTGGTTTTAGTTGTTGTTCGTTTTCTTTGTTTTTTTGGCAACAATTAAAAAAGTTAGGATGGAAAAATTTTCGTATTTTGCAGCTTGGTCCCAAAACGAATCCACATTTGGGTTCAATCAAGTCCTATTTCTTTTTCTGATGTTGCCGGGTGCGGGAAAAACACAAGCAACGCAGTATTTTATCTACCTGTTCTATGTGTTCTACGTGATTCCCTACATTGTCATGGTAAGTCATTAGTATATACATTAACATGTTTCTGCAACAAAATTGTTTGTGTTTTTTCTGCAAGTAGAAATCAACCAGAGAAAGCTGTAAAATGTTGGTTGAAGTACATTGTCAAGCTATTAAAACACTGTTTCCTCGAAAAGTAAAAATACCATAAATGGTTGTATGTTATTTGATGTACATAATGAATGCAGACAATCTCTTCCATTGCCACTGCAATTGTAGTTCACACAAAACTGAATAAACACGGCAGAGCGAGGAAGAACGATAAGAGTGCGAAAAAGGAAAAGACGCAAGACTTAACCAAAGAGGTGTCTGTCTTCGTAACAGTTGCAATAATGCAAGTCGGATTTACGGCTAGTTGTGGTGAGTCTGACTGCGAAAGTTTAACCGTTACAATTTTGCCCTGGATTGATCGAAGAAAGTCTAATGAAAACAACATTTTAATGATTCTTTTCAGAGAAACTGCTCTGTTTGTTTGTGGCTTGTGTGCATATACTTAGTAATTGCAATCAATTTCACCAGTGAAAAACTGCATGCCTGCTAATCTGAATTGACTCTAGTTTTCGCTATATTCAAATCAAGATAAAAATATAATTTTGTGGAATTACTAATAGTTTGAAATATTATAAACGTAAAACAGTTCATGTTTTTTGTTGTGAACTAGCTTTTCGCCAGGCGAAAAGTTTTGTGACAATCTCTAGTGTTCGGCAACAATAATTACCTGACATACAAAACTATGAAATTAAAAAACGCCAGCACTATTGTTATATTTCCTTGGAAAAAGAATGCACGGGAGATACAGGCACGTAGCCAGGAATTTCGATAGGGGGGGGCAAACAACAGCCAAGTCTCAACATTTGATTTTTTAATGCCCCATGTTTTCCAAGCATCATCCATGAAATGTGCATTTTTCTGGCGCTTGTTTGTGAATAATATGTTCAGTAAATTTTTTTCATTTTGTTTCAATGATGTAGGAGGCGGGGGTGAAGGGGGTGCAACCGCACCCCCAAAAGTTTTGATTTGGTGAAAATCTGAGGAAATTTTTGCAAAATATGTGTAAACCTTCGCAAAATTGCTGTACGTGCTTTGATTTTACAAAAATGGCACCCAAGAAAATTATTTTTTTTTGGAAATCATACATTAATTTAGTTATTTTCGGGCAATTGAAGTGAAATTTGGGAAAGGTTTTGTGATATTTGGGCAAAAATGGTGCTCAAACTGACTCGATTTGAAAACAATGCGCCCAGTGAAATGCAGTCGTTTTTTATGGATGTCATTTTTTTTGGATTTTTTTTCGGGCAAGTTTGCAGAAAGTTGGGCTACAATTCTTCGCACCCCCAAACATTTTCCTGCTCCTAAACCTATGTTTCAGTTACATGCGCTTTATCGATGAAACAGACATCGATTGCAAGCTATCTGTAACTAAAGGCAGTGTCAATGTCCTCAGCACTTCCAAAATGAAAACCACCTTCCTACTTACGTTAGATTTCGCTGGCCGTTGCAGGGAAACGATTTCACGTTTACAGTAGGATAGAATGGCAACTAACATTAAATGAAAGTTGTGACACTACACAGGTCGGATTGTGATTACTTGGCCCAAGCTTTTTTTTCGCCGGAACGTTAATATGAAAACATTGATGAAAACGGTAACGCTCAACATGATTGTGATTAAACATTAAACCGTTAATGTAGTTTTAATCGTAACAAATAAATATCTACAAAGAATGTTGTTGTTGCTAAACAGTGTCTGTGGCAGAGGTCTCAAACACCCACTCCGCGACAGCATTTTGTGCGGCCCGCGATTATTTTTGGGAATTTTGAGATAATTAACATTTAGGTTATTTAGTCTATTCATCGGTGTTTAAAAGTGCTAGGCCAGCGATTCAACAAGTTCATTTAAAACGAACGTAGACAAGGATAGAGAGAACTTACCTGTAACTTACAATACCATTCGCCGGAAAAACGACGTGAAAGATGTTTCTAGTACGGCTCAGGTACCGCCTTTGTGGCATAATGCGGCCCTAGGGGCTAGGGTGGCCATAATGCGGCCCTTATTTTCTTAAAGTGCTCGTTTCGCGCTCGGAGCAATTTGAGTTTGAGATCTCTGGTGTATGATTTATTTGCGCAATAAAAAATACTTTGAAACTGGATTTCTTCTCAACCGAAATTTGAGTTTCAAGGGGTATATAAGACGTACATCACCGCTATTTAGTTTTGAAACAGTACAAAAAATATACGATTTATATTTAAGGCTAAGGTTGATGCTGGAGACAAGAGTAGGATGCACAGCATTTGTAGCACGCCAGAGTTAGCAGAGAGGGAGAACTTTTTGCGATGGGTTTGAAATATGTTTGCATCACTACTAGGTGAGATTCAGCAAACTGGTGCATCAGAGACAGCTGGAAAAAATGGTGACTCCATCTTTGACTTTGGTTAGTGATTACAAGCAGTTAATGTAGATACAAGATCGTATTTCATTATCACTAACTTCCACACGGAGCTTAAACCTCAGGAAAATATCAGCTTTGACATGAATTCTCCAACATTTACACTATACACACAACCATGGGCGTCGGAAGGGGAGGGGTAGAAGGGGTCCTTGGCCCCTCCCTGCTTTTGAAATTTGACATTTTCCTATTATATTTTTAACAAAAAGGTTGTTTACTTAGTTTCGAGTGGAAAAAATGAAATTTCACCATTTTTGCCCACCCTACGAAAATCCTTGGCTTCACCCGGAAAATTATGTTATTGCCCCCCTGGTACACAACGTTTGATAAATCATGGACAATTGTTGAACCACAGTGCTTTGAACAGGTTCGACTAAATTATACAATAGGTTTCGCAAGAATTTTCGGTGATTTGCGCTGAAATACTTCTTTGGCTTAGACGTCAAAAGCTTGATTGACCTGAAAATTTTTGGTGCAACTTTCGGAATTGGGGGGGCATTGCCCCGATTGCTCCCCCACTGGCTGCGCGCCTGGGGAGATATAAACAGAAATTGATGTCTTTAACGGCAGAACCTTGTAAAACAAAGTACTTTTTGAAAACGTCTCTATGTGTATAAACAGCAATATCTTTGAAGTATCTTCTGTAAAGTTGAGTTATAGGCGCGCACAACAATGTCGCTGATCAAAGCACTCCCTGCACATCATGGATTAACAAAAAAGCAAATAAATACTCGTTTGCAGTTGCACCAAAGTATTTCGTCTATTACGTAGTCAATACAAAATCAAACCGTGAAGGAAGCATCATTGCAAACTAATATAAAATCATAAACTGATGTGTTCATTACAGGAAAACATAGTAGAGCATTAGTGCATCAAGCGGACAATTGTGGACAAGTGATATTTACGTTTTCATGGCTCTCGTGATATATGCCAAAGTGAGACGATAGGCCTCGTTATATTTGACCAAATAATTTCTTTGACAAACAAGACCAAGAGCTCACAAAATGCAAAATTACAAATAATTTTGCACTTTGACGTTAAAGGTTGTAATGTTCACCGAGCGGCTTTCCCAACATTTCATCACGATTTAGTGATGCTATTTGGATGCATTGCTTTTAAATACATCTGTTTTTGGAGCATAAAATTGGGATAGACTTAACAGTTTCATCAACACTAAAAAAGCCTTCAAAAAACTATACATGTTTTCTTTTGAGACGTTTCGGATTATTGTTAATCCGTCCTCAGTCAAAAACATAAAGCAACACTTGGCAATGCTAGCAATTCAAAACCAAAGGACTCTGTGAGGCAAGAAATAACAGCGTGTCGCAAAAGACGTTGGCAGTCTTGGTTTTGGTTTTGACGTCTTTTGCGTCACACTGGTATTTCTTGCGTCACAGAGTCTTTTGGTTTTGAATTGCTAGCATTGTCACGTGTTGCTTTATTTTTTTGACTGAAGATGGATTAAGAATAATCCGAAACATCTCAAAATAAAACCTGTATAGTTTTTTGAAGGCTTTTTTAGTGTTGATGAAACATATCTGTTTTTGCTTTGTAGCTCCATACTTGGTAATTTTACTTACGAGCGTGACCAGTGATTATGCTTGAAAAGCCATTTTGCAGGTTACAAGATGGTATCTGCTAACAAAATTTAACATCTACTCGAAGCATTTGTTAGGTAGTAATTTCAAAGCAACATTACAAAGGATTTTGGTGTATGTCGTTTTCAGAGTTTCGGTAGATGCTCATATAGAGAAAGCGTTCGTATAATTTTGAAAAAAATCCCTCTAATAATAGAAAACGTTGTTGCTTTGCATCCTTTGTGTGTTTTTACTTTTCAGTTCCCTTCATGATTGTCAACATTCTGGGTTTTGCCGGTGAGTTCAAGTGTTCAAACATGTCTCTGCCGTATACCATTGCCTATTTCTTCTACCTATCCAGCTGGTAAGACCGTAAGTTTCATGCTGCTGGAGATGTTCCCTAGTAGCAGGTTTACATCGGAAGTGTTTAGATATTCCAAGTTTAACTTGGAAATTTTGTTTGCATTTTGAACGAAAAATATATGAGTGTGCTGGATTTTGTGTTGGGTAAACCACTAGTGCATGTGGTGCAAGATTTGCTTCGAAGTAAATGGAAGCAGAAACGCTTTGTAAAGATCTTCAAAAGCTATAAAAGTGGCCCTGCAAATTGCACGATTGGTATTTTGAAACGGAAAGTAAGAGCAATAAAAATAGAACATTTTAATGTGATGCCTTAAGTTTTTCAGATCCCATTTTCAGCTAATTTTACTTCCAACATTCATCATTTACATGTATGTTAATATTTAACAAAACGTTTTATGGTCTGCTTTTTACCACTGTAGCGGTTAGCTTTCGGGATTAACTAAGCATTATGGAGAAACACTTTACATACAATCAGTTTCCTTGACAGTTTGAAAACGTATGCAATATGCAATCGATGGCTTGTAAATGTTCCTATAATGACTTCTTTTAGGGATGAGTTATAGCATCCATGGAATTAACGCTAAAACTATGTGAAAACATAAACACCGCTAAGAAAAAACGATAGATAAAAAATAATGTTTTACTTCAATGAAAAGGTAATACTATTTTTTAAATTATTTTTTAAGTAACGTGAGAGCAGGTAGATGGGAAAGACCAAAAAGGAAATAAGGACCTTTATCCGTTTAGATGAAATGGCAGTTACCAGTAACAAATTGATCTAAAATATTTGGTGGCTCTCATTTTTGCATCTTTTCTGAGTCGTTGTTCAGAGAAAGATATGCTTTAACATATTCCTTTGGTCTTGAAAATAAAGGAAACGATTCCTGGTGATTTACCATTCAATGTCTAACTTGCTATTTTGCAACGGAGACAAGAACTACTTAGCGACTGTGTGTTTCGTACTTATTTCAATCTCACAAGAAGATGCACAATTCCCTGACCTTGGAGTAACTATTGGATAAAATATGATACTTTGGGTAATTGAAAAAATGGTTAACTGTCAAAACTGATGTGATATCTCAAAACTGATGAGGTAACCCATTTTACCCAGAGGTCAGGGCAGAGTATTTCAAAATGTCTTCTAGAACAGAACCTTCTGCAAATGTTTGCATTGCTGAAGGCACTTGTGTGATACTGATGATCCAAGGGTCTGTCCTATTTGTCAAATCTACTATATGGTAGGTGTAGCCTCCATGGCCCTACTGGAGTAGTACAGTAACGCGTGCTCATGCAATGTTAATTCTTCTTCTTGGTCGTTTGAGTGAGTTGTTACTGTCCGCTACCTGACCGGACTAGATCTCGGGGCAGGTGTTGCGCAACCATTCGATTGTCTCTCATCGTCCAGAACCGTCAGGCCGTGCAGTCCATGGAGAGGTCGATGGATTGGATATTGGAGGACAACATGGTCGACGGTTTGTTCTTCTGCGCCACACTCACAGGCGAAAATGTGAATCCATACCACATATATGCATTCGGTTTCCATCACGCACCGTCAGCGCGGTTAATGTCACCTCTCATTGTAACACACACTGAACAACTGAACCCGACAACATTTACAGTCAAGGTCAATCAACACAAACAGGGCGCGTGTAACTAATGACGTAAAACGCATGTCTCATTCATTATCAAGTACGCGTAACTTGTCGCAATAGTGGATAAAATGTCGCATTTATGTACAATCGCAAAACTAATAAAATGCTTGATTTGGTTCAGGATCATTATTCATTAACAACGATTAAAATCATGCAAAATTCAGAGGAAATCAAAAGCTATGTTGAAACACCAATAAGAACTATATGGATCTTAACAGTTTCATCAACACTAATAATACTTCAAAAAACTATATATGTTTTATTTTGAGACGTTTCGGATTATTCTTAATCCATCTTCAGTCAAAAAAATAAAGCAACACTTGGCAATGTCAGCAATTCAAAACCATAAGGCTTTGTGAGGATTAAGACTAATCCGAAACGTTTCAAAATAAAACATGTATAGTTTTTTGAAGGCTTTTTAGCGTTGATGAAATTGTTAAGTCTATCCCAGTTTTATGTTCTATAGTAATTTAGAAAGGAAACGTTCATGTTTTGGACAAACTCTCAGATTGTCGTGATTTTTCATGTAATCAAAAGCCAATTTGAAAATAGCACATAATGGTTTTTAGAACTTTACTTTGATGTTATCAATTTGTAAAAGTGGGTTCATAATTATTTGCAGCACGGTATGATTTTTGGATGTACAAGTAAAAACAAATAGTTTCATGGTCTAAGTTTCAAGTTCTTTATATTTATAACTAATGCAACCAATTTTTTGACCTAAAAACTTGAAATTTTGATTTTATAATTTACAAATTTTGACTTTATTTTGACCTATAAATTTCCTGCATTTGCAACTGCAAACTAATTCAGCCTTAGGTGTTGTGGTTAACTTGGAAGCATATTCATGCCCTATGGTTTGTGGACGTTTCATAAACTTTCATAAAGGCAGAAAAAAATTTGACTTTATTGACTTTTGGTTTCCCTATTTATAACCAAACTGAATCATACTGTCTTTGTTACTCAGGTGATATTTTTCAAAAAAATATAAAACTATGACATGTCACACTTTCACATTATATCTGATTAAACTCTTGTGGTGTTCACTTGTAGCATGAAGTGCACCCATAAAAGAAATATAATGAGTTTGATTTCTTCAATGCAGCTATTATGAAGGAGAAGTGCTGAATGGCTTGCGCCATGGAGTTGGAGTTTTTAAATCACCAAAACACAATGTTTCATATTCTGGTCAGTGGTTTTTAGGAAAAAGGCATGGAAGAGTGAGTTTTATATGATACGTAAAAATGCATGCGGCTTTATGTTGACTTGTATAAACAGTTTTTTATCATTTGTGTTGGGCACTTATCTTTTTTTTTTGTATTGCTTTCATCATCTACTTTCTAGTGAGATTCTTTTAAACTGTAGTTTTAAAGTTTAATCAACATGGTAACTATTGTAATGATAAAGAGTTGTAAGTTTCTTTGTTGTATTTTTGCGTATATGCCACACAAAAATGTTGTGAATGAGGTGATTTAAACAAAACATACTTTGTCAGAAACTTATCAATTGATGATAATCTAGAATTAAAATCTCAATGCCTACTTATGACTTTTCTTATTCCAGTAATTAGTGCAACATTTAGAATTTGTAATATATGTTTCATGTTAGGTTTGCTGTCAAAGTATGTCGTGTCAAATCATGTTTGACAACTGCAAATTCTTTTAGTGTGGTTTCAGCAGTAAAAACATCAAGTTGCATATTGTGTAGTTTAGCTATGTGCTTATGGTAATATGGTAAAAGTTTTGATTTTGTATTGCCTAATTTGCTGTTGTTTGCTTTTTGTACTAAATTCAAGTAAGCTGCAGCCAGTACCAACATGTTTTGTGTGTTCAATTTTCTCGGTTGTCTTTTAACAGTCCGTGTTGGTAAAGTATCAAAAAATCAAAAAAAATTTGTCATTTACATTCAGCGCATGATATTTGTGAAAATATTTTTTGCACTTCATTTGGTAATATTTTTATGCTGCAACTAAGCAAAATTAGTCTATGGTTTTGCACAGGGAATAATGCATTATAATGAGCATTCATGGTATGAAGGAGACTGGGTGAACAATTCTCGGCATGGTTGGGGTGTACGAAGGTACAATTCTGGAAATGTATATGAAGGACAATGGCTTAATGACAAGCGGCATGGTGATGGAACAATGCGATGGCTGACCACCAATGAGTCATACACTGGTCTGTGGGAAAATGGAGTGCAGGTGAGCAAATTGTGTATTGTGTGGATAAGGCCGCAAGACCAGCTGAAAGAATGCACATGTTTACTTTTTTTGTTTTAATTTGCGCAAATTGAACTTTTTGGATGTTTTGTTATGGCGTTGGAGCCAATGCTCCATCAGGCTGTAGTACATATACTCCTACTGCAGAAACATTAATCCTTAAGTTTATCATTTTTCAATTGAGAGATCCTCACATTAACATCCCAAAGCAGCCCACAGCACATTTGTGCAATACTAAACTTCATCCCAATATGTGACCACCTTGTGTTCTATGTTGAAACAACTTTTTAAAGATTCTTCAGGATAATCTTTTTGCATTACTAATTATCCCAATGATTTGTGCTCTGTTTTTAACATTCAAAAAGCTTCGTTGCTGATATAAAACGTGCTCAGGCATACCAGCTGCATTGGAACTATGTCTATCGGTCTCGTGTCGATAATCACTGGCTATTGAACTTTCTTTTGCAAATAAAAGCCTACAAAAATGGATTCTGATTTTTAGCCTGTGGAAGATTTTGAAGAAGAAAAGCTGGCGTTTCTTGCGAAACAGTGGCAGGCACTGGTTGCTTGATTTCTTAAATGGTCACTCTCGCGAGAGCCCTCAAAGAAAATTAGATCAACAAGGCATTTTTCTTGTGCGTTTTGTCAATTAATTAAAATGTCGCTTGTGCGTTTTGTCAACTTGTGAATTTCTCAAATATCGTATGTGCGTATCTACTAACGTTCCCCACAGATAATTGAAATACAAATAACTTTTAGAACAGAACCACGCACGATTGTTTTCACTTAGTGGCCTGTTCTCACTTCCACTCATAGCCTCCTATTAACAGTGGCAGTTCAAGGCTCCCGTAGTGCGCGCGTGAAAAGACAGAGCGCAGACTGCGACTCCAGTCAACCGGTCCAGGCTGTGTCCCCGACACAAGTTGTGGAATACTTTATGACATCTACCGCTACATTGTCATCATGCGAATCGTGATTAACATGCACTGCACTGGGAAAAGACTCAGGAAATCTTGTAGATTCTCAGATCATATTTGGTTTCATTGCTTGCAACAAAACCTTAGCGAGCAAGCAATGNGNCCAGACGGACCATCTCCACTGTAGGCGTTGGTGAATAGTGTTTCACCCACTGCACTTTCATCCCCAAGCATGTACAACGACGCGCATATTGAATATGCACTGCGCAGCTTCTACCGCAGTAGATATTTGCCAGCGTTACTTTCATTGTCTGCTGTGCTGCGTCTTCACCCGCTCATGCATATGAGCATTACGCTCATTCGACCTTCCTGCTGCATATTTTCCAGCTCCTATGTGTGTTTGTATGTGGAACCTTCGTCCTTTATGTTGTGCGCTTTTTCTGTGTCTGTGGTCTATAGACGCGTGGTGCATTCATACTTGGCTGTTTGTGTGGCGCGGTCTACTATGGCCACGCGGAGGTATTTATGACTTTGGAACTGCATGGAATATATCATCTGATGGCGATTTGCTGATAAGCGAGCTTTGAGATCGAACAAGTTTTTCAGGCGATGCTTAATCAACACAACGGTTCGTGCGCTCCTCGCCATGGTCTGCTGCACACAGCCGAATAAAAATCTGCGCTGTTTTAACCTCGCTCTGACGTCAGCAAAAATGCACTTTTACTTATTTTAGGAGTAATCTTATAAAGTTCTTAAAAAAGAACACTTCATAGTGACAGAAACGTATGCTCTTCGTGAACGCCGGAGAGCTGGAGCATGGCAGGAACATTGGCCTCCCTGTCCTTTCAAATGGTGGTCAATAGGGGGGAAGTGCCTTTTCATGACAATATCATAAATAATTTCATGTTTATCAAGACCGAATTGAAGCTAATCGTGCACCCAGAAAATTCTGAGTGGTTTTCTATAATTTATGTTGTTATTTTTGAGGGCAACATCGTTGCTGAACAGAAACAAGCATATTGGTGGAGATTTTTTGTTTTTTATGAGTTTCCATAACCTTCAACTCGACTCTATTGCTGCCCTAGCGCTGCTCCGGCGTCCCTGGCTGTGCGTCAGCAACAATAATGTAATAACCGGTGATTTAAATGAAAACAAGCTTTTACGATCCGGATAACGACTTCTTTCTTCGTTCGCGAATATTCAGTCTGCGAATGTTTAAAATCAACTTGGTGCTAGTGATGACTTCTAGCTTTCTACTGCTTTCACGCACAAGCAAAATGACGACTGCAATAATTTGTTTGAATAATCCTCAGCATGGTTATGGGACTCACACTTGGTACCTCCACCGGGTTCCCGGGTCACAATACCCCCTGAGGAACGAATATGTTGGAGATTTTGTGAATGGATTACGGCATGGACATGGAAAATTCTTCTTTGCCAGCGGCGCAGTTTATGATGGGGAATGGGAAAACAGCAAAAAACACGGCTGGGTGAGTGTTTCATAGTTGGGCTTTAAAACAAGGCGATGATTGGATCATGTTGCAGCTGCTTTTGTGTTCGCATCGAACGCTTATGTCAGTTTGTATCAAGTGTTGCGCTGGTGATGCGTATGCTGGACACGAATGGTTCTCTTCCAACAGAACCTGACACCTTCGGTTTTGTTCCTACACAGATATCGTGTATCAAGCGCTCATCCTGTCAAGAGACAATCTACTGACCATAACCATTCTTATCTGTTTGTACAGGGGAAGTTTATTTTCAAAAATGGTCGAGTGTTTGAAGGCCAGTTTGAAAATGACCACATGGTAGATTATCCCAGCCTAGAACTGAACGGAACCGAATCCCCGGATTCGTGCAATGTTAGAAGCAGAACGCCTGTTGAGTCTGAACGAGGTTTGCTTTTGAAAACTTACAACCTTTGAAGTAAGTCCTGTGCATGGCAGGAGTTTGGTGTAAAAGTTAAATACTGTTTTAAGAAAGAGAAATGGCGAAGGATGGATGTGGAAATATATTGGGACCCAACCTAACCATTGATATTGATTTTGTTTTGGAGAAATTTCCAGAAAAGGAAAGAGACCATGAACTGAAGCAGGTAGATTCACGTGGAAGTGTTGTCTTATATTTCAATAGACGTTGAATTTTTGTTCTGCATCTTGTGCTGTCAAATTCGTTCAAAAATTAATTGTTTTTAGGAGGGGAGTCTGATCAAAGCTGTTAAGTGAAGTCAGTCTATTGGTTTTTCGAACACAGTAGTGTCCTTTTGTGCATAAACATCTTTAAAATATCTGAAGCGTATTTGTACTTAAAGCTGTTTGTATTGTCTTGGTTTCACGTGAATCTGAATTGAGGTTATTCACATGTTGTTGAGTTCTACCCCAGGTTGGTGCCGAAGCAGCGATGGGTGCAGAGTTCCTCCGCAATTTTGAAAATAAATTTCCAGACTTTTTCAAGACCTGTACAGACATTTTCCGGACTTTTTCCAGACCTAACATTTCCGTATGACCTACCCAGGTCAAATACAGGCACTATAATATTTAACGCGATATAAATGAAATTATATCAATCGTGAATAAAATATTCTGAAAATGTGTGTCAAAAGATGAAGATCTGAAAATAATTTTCTTTTTCCATACCAACAGGTCAAAAAAAATTTTTTCCAGAGTGGAAAATGACGAAATTTTTTCCATAATTTTCCAGATTGCATAGACACCCAGAATTTATCTGATATTTGTATTTAAAAAAAAGGCCATTTCCATATCTTGGTCTGTCGTTCACTGTTTGTTGTGGATTTTTTTCACTGAAAATCGAAGATAATTTTAAAGATGGCGTCGGTGGAGTTTTCGCAAACAACAGGTTCTCCAAATTCGTTTATGAGTTCGACTTTGCAAATATGAGGCGCGCAATCGCTAACCGGTTTGTCACGCAAAGTGTTGCGAGCTCAAAAATTAGAAACGCGAGGAGAAAGTATTTTAAACGGTTGACTGACCCAGAACACGACGACGCGCAGAGGGGGTCGTCGGACCCCGGACTCCTCCGAGCTTAGGATTCTGAAACTGTTTTGGGTGTTGATGAGTGAGAAACAAAATACGTGTTGAAACTTCATTCCTCAACCTGTAGTTTATAAATTTACAACTCACTTTCAGTCTATTTTAGCTTTTTTCATACTTCGCTAAATGGTGAAGCATGATGTCGCACCGTCTTCTCTCTGTTTGCCGTTGGCAGGCTCAGTAGCAAAGGTGGGAGGAGGTTGAGCAGCTACTTACGAAGATGAGTACTGCTATGAAGGTTGATTACGTCACAGCCGCAAGGATCGGCACAATTGCCATAAGCTCGAAGATTATGACCATGTTTGGAGTTAATGGTCTTTGCTCAGAAACCTGCGTGAAGGATTGTATCTGTTGATCGATATTTTGCGATTGAAAACTTAACAAGATATTTTAATAAATCCAGGTCACGTTCTTGATGTTGAGGAACATTTCTCTTCTCCGACGTGTTTACAGCTTCTACAGTGCACTGGGCCATGACCGGTCACCTGACAACACCTTCGTTATGACCAGGTTTCAGTTCTGGAGGTTCTTGAAGGATTGCCGGATGCATCTCCGCCTACACAGCCTCACTTCTATGGACAGAGCAGTCGGTACGTCACTGATATGTTTCCATGTTAAGTGTTCTGCAAGGCTGGAAGGCCCAGGAAAATGTTTTTGGAGTCTTGTTCGTGACAATAGAAATAAGTCGAACGCGGCCTCTTATCTGAGTTCCCACCTTCAATCAACGCACAAATAATTCAGTTGTACCAAGTTCTCCCCACTAAATAGAATGATGCGCCAAATTACACACGTTCTCTGTGCGGTTTGAAGAATGTACACGTTTTTTTCTGAGTCGATTATCCTGATGTGTTGCTGGGCTGGGGGTGTCAGCGTCCCCCTCAAACATCTTGTCTCGCAAGTGAGCCAGGGGTTACACACCTCACGCACAGGCTCTCGTAGATAGTGACCCTGCCAGTTCTTGCCTTCATGGAGAAAACCTCGCAAGTGATAAAATAAACTATCACCGTGCTTCCGATTCAAGCGCGACACGAAGCTTATTCAATTCCAGCTCAATGCCACACCGATGGTGATGTCCACAATCCTATGGAGAAGCTTTTGCTGAGGGAGTTCTTGAGTAGCTGCATTGTGCTGGGGTACATTCTGTTCCACGAAGATGACCAGAGGTGTGACATGTTTAAATGTCGGGCTGTCGGTTTTGAAACGTCTTTCTCGTTTATAATTTAGTTTTAAATTAAAAACTGTTCGAAACGTTTCGATTTTCGAGCAAAGTTTCTTTTTCAGTCCATGTTTATTGAGATAGTTGTCTTCAGCTTTGCAAATATGCAGTGAGTGAATAATAGATTTCTCTTCGTGTTTGCCAAATATTAATTATAAAATGGGGCAGTAGCATTTACTGAAATTCCGCCTCTTATTCGAGAGGTTGTGGGATCGATCCACGGACACTCCAGTAAATCGCCAAAGCGTTCCTTCAAATAGAACGGTTACCCCAGCGGCCTCGGCAAGAGCTACAGTGCATGCCTCTGCCTGACACCTAATCGCCACCATCAACTAAATAACACGCAAAATCACTACAATCTTTAAAGCGACGTTTCTTTTGATGTCATTGTACTTCGGTGGCGTGGACTCCAGTTTGCGACTGATCGGAATGTTTTTCCAGCAAAGACAAGAAATCAGCAAGCTCGGTCCTCGCGAACTGCCTGCAGCAGCTCATCAACGAACACATCCTTAAGTTTTCATGTCATGTGGGAGGCCAGTTCCTGTTTGAACCACGCCGGGCCGTCACCGCCCTCGGGTACATGGACAGGTGCTGGCAGATCTACCAAGCTGTGTGCACCGCGAGGCCACAACCCCCCTATGACCCAATCCTGGGGATGAGGCAGTTCTTGTTCCTGCTGCAAGTTAGTGGTTTATGTTCATGCAAGGATATTCAAGCAAACTGGAGAAAGCTTAATGCAGATAAACGCTTGATGCGTAATTTACACTAAAATCAATGCAGTAAATCCCGTATGTTTGTTTCACCGGGCAATTGTTACAACGACGATGCATTGCAACGTATCCCTGGTAGTCTTGTGACTGAATAGCTCGTTATGTTTACTGTAAACAAACATCACTCGCCAGTCTACCCGGCTGCTGCTTGGCTTGTGGTGCTTCTGAATAAGCGTGCTCCAAGCAGTTAGCACGGCATAAGATCATGTCGCTACGCCATAATATTTGATACGTCATAAGTAAACCGTGCTTTTGGTTATTTACATACAATAGTTGTGGATATTTCGTGATCTACTGTAATATAGAGATAGTCCACTTCTGAAAACCCAAGTCATAATGCTGCTTCACACTTGGTTGAGATGATCGCTGGCAACTAAAGCTTCCAGATCCAACAAGCACGCAACCAGGAAAACGCTTCTTCTCCCGTTGCTCGTAGCAACAGCGATAATGTGAATATTAATCGCTGAACATGCTTTCGCAAGACAATGTTCAGGGGGCTGCGACGCCAAGGAATGTTGTACTGAACAAATTTTTGCAAGCACTAACCAGTATCATACATGGGACTTCCCGGCATAACCGACGTTTCCACTAGGGGGGAGGCTGACGTGATCGCGGTACATTTTTCGAGAAGTCAAAAGCAACAAAGTTCTTTTTGCTGTGTTTTGTAAACAAACAACATAATAAACGTTGTTCTGTGAGCAAATCGCATTGTTTGCAAGTTTTAAGCGATGAATACTTTGCTTTCTGTGCAAACTTGGCTATTTTACGCTGTGACACTCGTAGGCAATATAGCTCTTCATCGAGAAATATCTTAACTTGATATAATTAATGTTGTACAGTATACCTATCAGCACAAAGCTGATATTATATCAGCGGTATTCACACGAAATATTTGCAACATTGTTCTGGCCACAAACGAAAATGTTCACATTTTTTCTGCGTGCAGGATTTGAACATAATTGGTTCCCGACTTCCAACAAAATCTGTGTTGAAAATCCTGGCTGAAGACGACCCGCTCGTGTCGGACGGCGAAACCTGCAACTTGGAACGAGAGGTGCTGACGATCAAAACTTGTCTTTCATGTATTTTTTTGCCGAACTAATTGTAACACAAGAAACCTGTGAGGCGATCTTAGTACGCTANGCTTTACGTAAAACTGCAGTTACCATCTGCAGAAACAAAGAACAGCATCAAGTACACGTAATAGCAGACAACAACATGGCGGTCCGTTCAACACTCGCCGTAAAACACAAACGCCAGGTGCCCCGGGCGGTCGTGGCAACAATTAACGTTACGCAATAAAGACATTAAGGCGGCAAGGCAACAACACACGAATCTCCACACTGATGAAGTCAGGTTGTTTTTGTCAATGTTGTTTCAAAAGCATTTGGTGGGCGTTGACTGAAGATATGCGCGTATTGGATGTGCCTGATGGGTGTGTCTAACGGGTGTGTCTACTGGTTGCACGCATAAAACACAGCGCGTCATGAGATCAGTCCCGCCGCCGCGGGGGACTTTGGTGGGCTTATCCCCCCCAAACAAAGCTCCAAGTCCCCCGAATTGAAATATGAAACACTAAGTTAGTGGAATTTTTGGAAAATTTGAATGTCAAGCCACCCCTGCACGAAAGTGAAGCCCCCCTACAGACGACTTTCTGGCGACGGTTCTGCATGTGATTAAGAGATCGAACCAGCAGCAATATGAAGCAGATAAGATAATATATTCTTATACTCTGCATATCCAGTCCCAGCATTTCAAAGCCAAGTCCGGATACTCAGGTCATTCATCTCAAAACGCGAAGATCCATTACGATGCACTCCCCCCCTGGGGCTTTGCTTTCAAACGAGTTGTTTCACCTCCTTTGTTTTTTGTTTCACCCCCTGTTGGAATAAACAGAAAACTCCCACAGAGTTCGTCCTCCACACCCATGCAGTACTTTCGTAATCTTGTTTCTTTTCCAAATGTTTCAACTGTGACGTAAAGCAGTGGTTGATTCATGAGAAGAAAAGTAGATAGTGACGCAACAAAGACCCTCTCTATGATCATGAATGCAAATTTACTACTGCAACTCAACACACATGTTTTCAAGTGCCAAAGATTTATAAAATGAGGGTGTTTGAAAGGTTGCAACCTGCCGTTGCCATAGTGAAAAAGTTTACAGCATGGTGGTTGACCACATCCAACATATAACAAGTTCATGCGATACTTGTTTTGACCGATGCATGCATTGTGATTGTGATTGTGATGTTTGCAACTCTGTTTATGGATTTCTGCTCAGGTTGTGCAGCAAATAATAAAACTTCAACATGAATTGATCGAATTTCCCGGATGTTGTTGCAGATGACGTTTCTGGAGTTCTTTGAGGCGATTATCGGTTGTGGTGTTGAGTTCGTCAGAGACACTGCCACAAACAACAACGAAAATGCAACCTCTGCCGAAAGGTGAGCTGTCAGCTGGGATTCTGACTGTTATAATATCGTACACAGAAAACTTTTCTCTTAGATACACCATCGTTTGAAAAAGTTTTAATCGAACAGAGCAATTAGCGCAGCGTCCAACGTTAGAACGAAACAAACTTTCTTCGCACTCCTGTCAGCTTCATCATATTTTTAATGTTTTCACAGCAAAGACATTTGTTTTGAACAGAAGTTCTCGGAAAACCCGAGGAATATAATGTTTGTTTAAGGTTTCATTATTTTTGTTATGCGATCGTGATACGCGTGCGTTTCGTGATTAACATCACATGCTTTTCGTGAGTAACATGATTCGCTTCTCATTAGCAGCATGAAATGCGTTTCGTGAACTATGTACTGTACATTTCGACGCTGCAGTAATCTATCATTAGGATCATTGACAAATGTCTGAGTGCTTACACTCCAGAAAGCACGAAGTTTGCAAATGGAGCAATGTGGTTTATGGTGGACCCGATACAAGTCCCAAACAACCGAGGGTCATAAACAATGATTTTTCGAAATCAGGAATCATTGTCTTGATGTAACGCACCTGTTTTTTGAATAATGGCGGCTATGTATGTTGGTCAGTCGATGGCTACAGTGGAAAACATTAAAACACTGTACTTTTCTCCACTTTCTGGGGCACATCAGGTCAGCATTGACTTCCTGTTTCCCGCAGGTCATCACGCTGCATCACCCCCGCATCACAGGTTGGAAATGAGAACCCCCCCGAACGCGATGAACCTTCTCCAGCTCCTGGCTCTGCAGTAAGTTGCGATTATTGTGTTGGATATGTCTGCACAGGTTGGATGTTGGCAACATTTTATTTGGTTGAAAAGGTTTTGATTCAAAGTGAAGCGCTGTATGTTTGAGTGCAACAGATACGTTTTGCAAGCTACAGTCTGCTCTCCACACTTTTGTTGGTTAAATGTTTGAAACATTTTCCACATGTCTTCGTAATAGTATGAACGTTCAAATACACCTGACCAATAGCTCTTTCACAATTCTTTATTTCGCAAATAAGCCTATGTAAGTTACTACCTACACATGCCTAATCTGCAAATAGCCTTCAGTATTTGAGATGCGCTTACGGAACTTTTATTGTGGTCCAATATAAAATTGCTGGCAACGTTTTGACCTTGATCATATCATTAGCATATTGCGCTGAATGTTAAGGTCATATTCTTCAAAACACTGACAAACTCTCATGCATCGTTAGCGGCTGTGGTTGCATTGAAACTGTAGAACATCTGTCCCTGCACTGCAATCTTCACGTTGTTCTATGATCAAAGTTATTCATAAACAAATAATTAAGTTTTGTCTGATGATAATAACCTTGCAGATATGTTTCATGTCGCATGTTAAAAATCCTCAACTTGCAGAGATCTTGTTGTTTACTCATCCGAAGTTGCTTTTCCGCCCCGCCTTAGTTACGTCGCTGTCTCGGGTTTTCATAAACACTGTCACAGGTTATGAATTGCCTCTGAACACATCCTGATCGATCGTCCTTCTTTCCTGCCTGACTTTGCCGTCTCTGCCTTGACTCTGCACTTATTTATCATTTACTTTTCCTTCCATTGCTTTTGATGAATGCATATTTCTTCCTTGAGATTAGTCATCGTGTGCTCGATACGACGCACAGGGTGACTTCTCAGGCTCATCCAACATATCGTCGTAAACGGAAATAAAATGACATTAAAAATAAATTCTTTTAACCTTTATATTATTTCACTCACAACTGACTATCAATACAATTAGCGCTGGACAAAAATTTAACCGGAATGTTTTCAATCCAATTGGTCTTTCCACGATTTTCCAGGTTTCTGCCTTCCATCAAGACAGCCACATTTCCCAGGTCAAGCCGAAAGGTATGTTGTTGTTTGTTGCAATGCTTAGTTGTCAGAGCAGCATCTGCGCTCGATCATACTTTGCAACTCGGCCATCACCATCAGATTTCATAAACAATGGGTCGCGTTTCTCCCGCGCGACTCACGCTGCGGTCTGTTGCGCTTCTTGATATTTCGCCCATTGAATCACAAAAATAGCTTTGTTTGCACATAATTGAGAATTGAGATCATGGGGCCATTGTGATTGCATACTGCACGTGATGCCCCCATGCACAGTGATTTGCATATAGCCACGTTATTTGGGTGGAAAAGGTGTAGTTTTCAGCTTCAAACACGCGATTCATAGATTAGTTTCGAAATCCTGGGTGAAAATGAACCTTCATTGAAACGTTCTTTTTTACATTTCAATCTCGACTATGGCGTCACAATCAGTAACCAGTTTTTACGCAGTTATCTTTATCGTGCGTATGTCTGTGACAAGAAAATATTGCTCAGGATGATAAAAATGTTAAAAAGGAAGCAAAATCGCAAAAAAATGTCAGGAAATTTTAGCTGCTGAAGAAAAATGAACACTGCTCCCGATATTTGATGGACGTTTTAGAAGTTTACACCTTCTCTAGCAAACCTTTGTGTCTTTTCCTGTGACCTCAGCAAATGAACTGTGGACGCCCCTCTAAAAAGTTTCGACAACATGCTGCTGGACTTAGATTTGTCTGAAGAGCTCGTAGACGTTTTCTTTCAATCGTATCCTTAATATGTTGCCCCAAACCCCGTAGTGTGTTGCAATGCTTATTATATGTCAGTAATCACCCGCCTACAAACCACAGGATTTCCTTACCCGGGCCAGTTCCTTCAAACTCTGTCGCAAATGACTGTTGGAGACAAAGATCAGGACTCAGTGAAACTATCCAAGCATTCAGATGAGATGCTTCAGCCAGCTGAAGGTGGGTTGCAACAGATACACACGAACGGGTTTGGAACTTGAAGGAACATTTATAGATCACCATGGTTGATTGATTGTGTGACGTCATCTGCGATCATTTAACGTTGAAACACCTTTTTTGCAAAATTTCGAAAACGCTTTAAGTGCGAAAAACGCACCCACACTCATCGCAGATAGTTTTTTACTTTGTCGCAATCACAAGCTCCAAGAGATACATGGTTCTCTATGAAGCGAACATGCAGCGCTTGAAATCTCAAATTGCGTAAACAAGATTGCTACCAATTTTCAAGTAATGCCAGTTTAACAACCAAAAACATTCCAAAAACCGTTTCATCATACCCTGGGCGTCAACCACTTGTGCGAGCGCAATGTATTTGAAACTGGGCAACATTTTCTACATTTGAGTAATTAGTCTCCACAAAGATGATGAAATCTGATCTATCAGCAATTTTTAACAGTCTATCGAACTCTACCCATCCTCACCCAAGACTAACATCAATAAATGCCTTTCCCATGAAGCTGGTTTCACTAACGATATGCATTTTTGCCATTACGTTATTTCCATTATTTGATCCCCGTTATTACCACACATGTAGTTCTTTATTAACCGACTTTTGTGCCTCCCTTCCCAACGTTTACCATTAAAAACCCCTCCGTATAGTACGTCAGCCAACCTTACAATCTCAAAACCACTTTCCTGCTTTTGCATCCCACTGCCAGTCATGGTTGAGTCACTGAACTATGTTACTCGCAGCTGTGTTTTCGTTGCTCTGTAGTCGGCGTCAGATGCTTTTCAGCTCTGATGGAACCAGTCTCCTCACTGCAAACAGATCGTTTGTTAATTTGCCACGGAGATGTTTTGCGTGAAGCCATCAGTGAAAGCCGGTAATCGCGTGTGTGTTATATAACTGCGCAACAAGGCTATGTAACCGCACAACAAGGCTATATAACCGCACAACAAGGCTATATAACCGCACAACATGGTTATATAACCGCACAACACGGTTATATAACCGCACAACAAGGCTGAGATAAAAATAAGCGTATCTGCTTTTCTGCTGAAATTTCGTAAATTTTTCTCTGGTGGAAAAGGTTATTTAACTTAAGTGGAATGTAACGAAAACAATCTTCAGGAGGTCAATGACGTATGCTTCGTGACGTCGCCGTCCAGAACCAACCATCAGACTTGGAAAATGTTTATCATTACAATATATGACATTATTTATGAACCGTTATAATAGAATAACTTGCTTTATGATTTTGCGCAAGTTTTCAACTCAATATATCTTTCAATTTTTTCAACTCAGACAAGCAAACAGAGCAATCCTCCATCGCTGAGAATGAATTTACTCAATGGAGTTCACGCTTGAGTAACTTCTTCATGAACCATTTCTTCCCTGCATGGAACAAACTTGAAGTTGTTAAACAAGTTGCTGCGAAAGATAGAGCTGCCTCTGTGGAAAGGAAAAGGATCTCAGAAATGGAACAGGAGATAGAAAGGTCCGTTACAGGCTGTGGATGGAAAAAGTTTCATTAAACTTTTAATAATCACTTTGATTCCCGGCGTTGCCGCCATCTTATGTTTGCTTTTGATTTCTTCCACCACAACAGCATTCCCAGCACTTTTAAATAAAAAGCTGCCGCCTTTTAGCTCATTTTGTGCCGGTGCCGTTGACAATTGATGAGGGAAAGGTCTGCATGATGTTATTCACTTCATTTGCTTTCATCGTTGTTTTTCTTGTAAGTCTTCAGCAACAAACTAATTGTGTTCAAAAGTGTTTTTGTTTTCCTCCACGCAATATTTGGCACAAGTTGTGTCATTGACCTCGCACGTCTAACCTCTACATATTTCAACACAGGTACTGGTAGCACTGTCAGTAATGATGTTTGTTGTTGGGGTTTGTCCTCGGAGGAGTGCCGAATGTTTAAACAAACTTTGCATACTTAAGTGGTTTCAGTAGAAACCTATCTGTGATAAGATGGTTCAGGCATATTTTTTGCAATTTTGCTTCATTCAGACAACAGTGACACCAACGCTTCTTTCCTCACCGTGGATTCTTCCTGATCCTCCGCCACTAACGCTGGGAGGTTTTGGTGTGGATGGGCCCAACACAGACGCCTGTTAACGGCCTGGCCTGGTTTATTGACCTTTTTAATAATGTTGCGTCATACCTTGTCCCAGAACCGTCGCCAGAAAGTCTTCAACAGGAGTGCTTTACGTTCGTGCGGGTGGTTTGACATTCTGAAAGCTGACCAAATCTCCACTGATTTGAAGTGTTTCATGTTTGAATTTGGGGGGCTTGGAACTTTGTTTGGGGGGCTAAGCCCCCAAGGCGACGGAACTTCTTTGTCCTACTTGTGTCCCTGACATGACTTGTGAGCACTCCCTCTGCTCTGGCGCCATCACCACGAATAAATGCCAACTCTGGTGCAAAAATATCCACTAATCATATTCTGACGCAAGCCCGCAACCAGGGGAGCAACCGGACAATCTTTCCCCCCGAAATTTTCAAAAACATATTTAGTTGTTAGGTTCAACAAGGTACAATCAATTTTCCCCCCAAAGATATTGCAACAACAGGTTGCAATCATTTCCCCCCAAAAAATATCAGCTGCTTACGACCCTGCTGTACTGACGGAGTGCAAAGCAACATAGGTTCCTAGTTACGGGCAATCAAGTTGACAAAAATGCTTCGGAATGTCTCCGTGAAGGGCTTCGGTGTTGAAGCCGACCCCTGATAGCCATGTTGGTGATGCTTGCAAGAGCCATGCTGTTTTTGGTCAGCATCTTAGTTTTTTCGATTTTACAAACTTTCAATTATTTTTTTCAGGCGAAGAAACTTAAGAAGCAGGGAAAGCCCCTCAGTGCGAACTGACAGTGCTTCGACGGGAACAGCTCAGGTTAGTGGTTCAAGAATTGCTTTTGTTAACATTGCAACCAGATGCAGAGTTTAAAAGGAGACGTTAAGCTTGTTGGAACAGTTCGTTTCAATTTGTAACCAAATCTAACCGTCAATCACTAACTCGTATGTGCAGTAGAAATAAATTAAGCAATGACTGGTTTGCCTGATGCTTGCTTTCTCTCTTTTTCCAATGGCTTTGCGGCGTTGAGTCTGAAGTGAATGTCCTAGTTGAAACCTGTTTGGAAATAAAATCAGAGGTAAATGCAAAAATAGTTAATATTAGTAAATATGTCGTGGTAATGTATTTGCTAGAAGATACTTTACATTTTGTTCTCTGACCCGCACAAAAACAAGTAAAAATTTAAACGTTTCAGACCCAAATGTCCTTCCAACATTGAAAACTTTGTACGAGGTTGGAAGTTAACAGTACAGAACTCATCTATGTTGATGTGAGATTCAAACTTTTACCAACTTTCTCTCGATGTATTATTTGATTTTTCAAGTTTACCGTTGTGTGCTTCTTATCTAACTATCTGGGTTCTTCGCAAGTCATTCTTACATTTCTGTCGTAAACATTCCAGGAACGGAGCGAGTCATTCTCCTGATGATCTATTTGCATGACGAACCTTTTGCTGAGTCGTCGTCGTCGGACGTCATCGTTTGCGTCACTGTGACCGAATCGATATGCTTGAGCGCGTTTGTTTCGCTAATGACTGTGAGGAACACTGGAGATTATTTTTGCATTTCTTCCCGTTGAGTGTTAACGTGAAATGCAAATTAAACGTTGCATTTGTTTGACTCTGCGAGACATCTTTGCACGTTCATGTCGCTTCCTGCATTTTCCCTCCCACCGTAACTATCGGAACAAAGTGCTTTTCAGTACATTCCATCATATAACTCATCAATGCGTTCCAGAAATTCATGTGTCCAGCATAGACATCAATTGTTTCAATACTGTTTTTCGTCATTGTTTTGGGCATTGCTTGAATAACGCCTCGTACTTTTGCGTTGAACTTGTCTTTGTGATGATCATTTGTTGCATCCCGTTTGTTTGTTTCTAGTGACGTCAGTCTTCATTGAGAAAAATCTGTTTTACTTTTGTCACGTTCAATAAAAATGTTTCTGAAGAATCTGCTCTTTTCTGATCACCACAGCATCCGCTTCTAATAGTGTTTCACATACCAGGATGACACACGCTTATTTGACAGCTGGTTTAATGCTAAAAACAATAAAATGTATAAGCCAGAAAAGGTTGTAATGTTTAGATAAAACCTCTGCTGTATTACTAACTGTTCAGTTTTTTTCCGTCTGGAGTTCTAAATGAGCCAAAAATAGACCATAGGTTAACATGAGTTTGTTTTCAAGGAATCTATTGGAAGTGTCTATTTTGCCTCACGAGGCAAACAGTGTGCTGGGGTTATTTTACCATTGGCAGAACACAACTGATAGAATTTTGGATTTAAACAAGATTTGGAGCTATCAGTTTATTGGATTTGGATTTTGAAATGAAATTACCGGATTGGATTTGAAAAACCTAAATCAGTTCTTCTCTGACATATCTGCTGTGCTTCCTTCCTTGCCGCTACAACAGTACATTTTGAACGAAAAAAGGACTTTCATCTGGAAACAGCACATCTTCCAGTCTTCTACAGCCCAATATGTTTTGCACACTTCACAATTTTGGTTTTTATTTTTGGAGGACGAATCTGCTTTTCAGCGGTTTCTTAGCTTTTCTGTCAGCTTCAAATAGGCGGCGTCGAACTGTACATGCGCTTATGTGGATTCCAGCATGCGTTAAATCCTGTAAATCGTCTTCTTTGCATACCTTTTGCATTTTGCAATGGCTGTTCGGGTGTAATTTCAATGTTCCGAAAGCGTAACAATGCGGCTCCGCTCCCTAGCACAGAATTAAGAGGCCCAAGACAAAATTTCAGAAAACATCACACAATTTGTGATGTTTCATGTGTACAATATGTGGTTTCAATTTTGCACATGTTATACAAAGAACTTTATTAGATGAACACTAGTTAAATTTTTCATTTTGTCTTAGAATGTGCTTCTGCGTGAATGTCTATTTCACATGGTACATTGTTTGAAGTCATTTGATTTTACATTGTTCTTTGTATTCACCTGAAAGTTGTTGAGGGGCCGCTTTGGCACATTAGGGCAAAATTTTTGCTTCATTTTGAAAAACATGCGACTTGCTTCAGAGATTATTGAAAATGTGGCTTCAGAATGGTTCATCAGCAAAAACATGCAGATTCTAAGTACGAAACTCAAAGAAGGGCCCCATGGCATCTCCTGAAAAAGGGGAGCCCGAAGCGACAACCTAGTTCGCCTCCCCTGATATCCACCCCTGCTCTCAACCACATGCGGCAGGCCCATAACCAGCTTGGGACACCAGGGGGAGAGAACCGTTTCCTCAGAAGCGCCCAAATTTTTAAACAATGTCCAATAGTTTCAAACTATGGCTAACACATTTTTCCAGGTAGAGGGAAAAATTTTTAGGGGTCTTCGCAACCATGCTCCCCCCCTAGTTACGGGCCTGCATACGCACAACGGCGTGGCCTGCAAGGTCTGCACAACGTTCCAAGCACAATCGCACACTCACACTGCTTCGCTTTCACTACACAACGCGAAACGCACACACGTGGGACGAGATTTTGAAAAAAAAGTGTCGCTGACACTTCAGCCTTAAAATATGCGCATATTTTTGAAAACAGCCAAAAGAAAAAATTTTCGGCCAAACGACCATGAAAAACGGCCAATAAGTCAACCCTGGCTGGACTGTTCTTTTGAGCCAGTTGTTCAAACCACTGTTTGGCCGCATTAGATCTCGGGGCAAATGTTGAGCAGCCATTCGGTTGTCTCATCGTCCAGAACCGTCAGCCCATGCAGTCCGTGGGGAGTTCGATGGATTGGACATTGGATGACAACATGGTAGACGGTTTGTTCTTCTGCGCCACACTCACAGGCCGCAGAGGAGGTCATACCTCATTTGTACAAGCAGGATCGGAAACGTCCGACACCGGTGCGGAGGCGGTTGAGCTGAACCCAGGCTCTTCTTGGGTGGGTAATTCCAGGGGGTGGGTGCCGGTGTCTGGAATTAGAGTGCGGAGTCTTGTGGGGTTGTTCGCCCACTCCATATTCCATTGTTGATCCGCCCACTGCGCCGCACGTATGTTGTTGTTGTTGTCAGATGAACTGATGAGTTGCTGTGCGGAGAGGTACAAATGGGTGTTTCGATTTCAGGCACCGTGCTTTTGCACTCGATGGACGGGTGAGCGCTGAGTGGAGCAGGTGTCCAGGCTCCATGGCACGGCGTGGTAGAGACAGTGTGGCTCCATTGCGACGAAGCTCAGCAGGTTGGATGGCTGCGAGGACGGAAAGTTTGTCCGCTGGTGTAGGACGCAGGCATCCAGTCACAATTCACAAGGCGTCGTTGATGGTGGGGTCAATAAGGAGGGTATGATCACTGCTGCACCAGACAGGCGCGCAGTACTCTGTGGTTGAATAGATCAGCACTAGGGTGGCTATTTGCAGAGTAGTTGCTCCAGCACCCTGACCAGAGCCAGCAAGCTGACTCACGAGTGCGATGCGTGATGTCAGCTTCTTGCGAAGTGACTCAAGGTGTCGGCGATACGTGAGCGACCTGTCCAATGTTACTCCGAGGTATTTGGGCTCGGAGCAGAAGGGCAGGGTTTCGTTGTTGAAGTTGACTTTAAGTTCACGTTTTGCTTCCTTGTTGTTAAGGTGGAAGGCTGCCGACACCGTGTTTGTAGTGCTGAGCTTTAGCTTCCAAGCTTGGAGGTTTTCACCCATGGTTGCCATGTCATTGGTCAGCACCCTTTCCACTGCATGCCAGTCTCCATCAGCATGCATGATTGCTAGATCGTCAGCATATGCATACTTTCTGGTGACGGTGGTTGGCAGGTCAGAGATGTAGGTGTTGATGATAAGGGGCGCCAGNACAGATCCCTGTGGGACGCCGTTCTTGAGGCGTCGTAACCTGCTTCTTTGCCGTTTCCGGTGGTAAGGGTGAAGCTGCGATTGCCAACCATCTCCATGATCATTTGGACCATGTGTCTGTCAGGCAGCAATTGCAGCAGCTTGCAGGTGATACCGCGGTGCCAAACATGGTCGTAGGCTGCTGTGAGGTCGACAAACACAGCTCCGGCTTTCTTTTTAGCCGAAAAGCTAACCTCGATGTCCTGTATCAGCAGGGTGACCTGATCTACGGTCGACCTCCCGTGCCGAAAGCCCGCCTGCTCTCGATGGAGCAATGGGTTGATGATTGGGTCGACACGAGCGTAGATGAGTCTCTCGAGGATTTTAAAGGGGAAACACAGCAGAGATATAGGACGATAGCTCTTTGGGTTCCGCAATGGCTTTTTTGGTTTAGGGATCGCAACTATTAGCGTTCTTTTCCAGATCTTTGTAATTTTTGGTTGGCATATGCAGGAAGTGAGGAAGTAGCCAAACCAAGATTTGAGAGCCGGCTCGGCAACTCCGGGAATATGGAGTCCAATCCCGGAGACTTTCCTGGTTGGACTGCAATTTTTTTGTTACGTCACTGTACACTTGGTAGTTTGTTTTGTTTAGTTGTTCCTGCTGCGACCTTTTCCTTTCCGATGTAAAGTGGGAAAAGTGCTGAGGTTGCAAATTTTCAATTTTTCTTAATCGGTAACTTTACTATTTGTCGGTTTTGTTTATTTCTATTTTATGCTTCATTCACTGCGCAGAGCTGATGATGCCTCGTAGGCGAAATATAAACTCTGTAAGATCTTAGTGTCTGATTCTTTGATGAGTAAGGCTTCCTTTTGAAAGACAGTGTAGTTTGCATTAGTGTGAAAATAGGTTTTCTGGTACAGAAGTAAATGAAAAAATTCAGAAAAAACAGAAAATTCAGAAAAAGAGACACTTTACAGACGGTTTTCTGATGCAAAATGTGGTTTCATCGTAGGTGGTCTGAAGCACGTGGGTCGTAGCAAATCCTTCTCCATTTAGTGCTAGTGGATTGGGTATAGTAGGCGAGTCCGAGGTTGATATTTTTGCAAGCTGGTCGGCAGTTTCCAGATGGACTCAGTTACAAGCAGGGACGGATTTAGGGAACGCGCGGCCCTAGGCCGTCTTAGTTTTGGGGTCCTACGCAGGTGTGACTTATTTGGCCGTTTGTCTGAAAAGCGTATCAGTATGCCCCTCTTATGTGTAGGGCCCCCTCAAAAATCTATCTTTTGTTGTGCCGACTTTGGTTCTACGATTGCGTTAGATCTTCAACAGAAATTAAAGCCTTTCCTACATTCTTCTGAAAAACAAATGGCATTGCAATCTTTTCTTGGAATTTATAGTTCTGTCGTGTAATTTAGAAGTTCTCTTCGTTAAATTTCCGTGATTTCTAGCGTTTTTATTAGCTTTGTTTTTCGGATATATACATTTTTATGCGGGACCGTATTGCCGTCCTCGAAAATATTGTTTAGCTGTCGATATGATTACTTGTATGTAAACTTCTTTTTCATAGTAATAGTAACCACTTATTTTATAAACCAAACAAGCACTATCCGTTCAGTGCACACAGGGCTTATTTATGCCGCTTTGTTGTCATTTTCCAAGCAATACAAAATATAGTGTTTTAATCCTCCATGCCATAGCCCGATGGTAAACAGCTATGAAGACAAGTTTTGCACAGAAGCAAAGTATTGTCACAACACCCTCAGCTAACCGTATGAAGTAAGCCCGATGTAAACACGTTTTCCCCAGTAAAGCTCAAGAGTAACTATTCTAGCTGATTTAACTAACATATAGAGCTTCAACAAGCAATCTCCATTTACAGGAAATCTAGTTAGTAACAACCAAACGTAGGATCCAATACTGACGACAATAATGCTGTTCATAGGAGTTTTGCAGTGTCTGGCGGTCTTGCGTTGTTGCGAGCTTTTCGTTACTGGAAAATTGAACATCAATCAAGTACCATGCCTTCCTTTTTCATTCTTTTTCATGTAACCGCTTTCATACAGACGACCTGCACCTCTCTCACGCCCAGATGCACAGCATTGTTTTGTGCTGTTGCAGTGCTGATGAGAGTCT
>JGI24158J21664_10000960_pt1 | contig 30055 bp, 17 predicted proteins | sample Ectturendosymbi3_FD_21664 | JGI IMG/M metagenome (IMG submission 21664)
AGTTCCTCATCGACTCTTGTGGATGGCGAGGTGCTTTGCTTCTCCTGGGAGGAATAACGCTAAATTCGACAGCAGCCTCAGCACTGTACCGTCCAATAGTTATCCAAGCAGATTTAGAGGAGGAAACGAAAGGAAAAGAAAGTTACTGCACGACTTTGGCTAAGTCTGCTGGAAGTGTTGTCTGCATATCAAACTTCTGGCTTGCCGTTATTATTTCGATCATAATATATGGAGCTTGGCGAGTGTATCTGTCTTTCATGATTCCTTTTTCCGAGGAGTTTTTAACTGTAGATTCAATGAAATCTTCCTTACTTCTCTCCGCCTACAGCATTGCAAGTATTCCCTCCAGAATTATTTTTGGAGCAATAGCAGACAGAAAGGACGTAAACATAGTCTGGGTGCTCATCATCACTCAGTTAGTAACTACCGTCATTACTGCTATCCTATGGTTGGTGGAGACCTACTCTGTCCTTATGGTTGATTGTTTACTACATAGTTTGCTGATGGGAACAATCCACGTGCTTTATGTTCCCATTATGATAAACATCGTTGGAGAAACAAATTTCAAATGGGCGATGAGCTTAACTGGTTTTCTCAATTCTTTAATCGGATCAGGCATAGTGCCCTTGGCAGGTATTTTCTTGTAAGAACATAAAACCTGTGTTTTTGCGATTGCAAATAATGGTAATGGTTTATTGTTTCATATGACTCAGCCGATAAGCAGAAGCACCATAAAAGTCATCGCATGCAGTAAATCAACCATTAGCGAAAATTAGAGCAAATGAAAACACAATGGCACAATAACTGATCAGTGTAAACAAAGCCGAGCGCTGTGTCATATAGGATTGGCGAAAGACCGTGGCGGTCATCTAGTGAACCAACCCCGACTCATTTTTATCATCGTCATCAATGTGCGTCTGCTTAATCAACGTTTTTCTATCTTAGTCTGCTTAGAATTTGTCGGTGGGGTGCAAACTTTAAAACTAAATTATTGGCCAAAAACTGCTTCTGCGTCTTTAAACACTTTTGCTGCTAACTCTCCGTTCTATAGAATAACCTGAGCGTAATGTTTTCAAGAACGTTTGTATACGTAAAAAATATTTCTGTCGCTGACTACAATCTGCTGTCAAATCAAAGTTGCCCAACATGCTGAGATCCAAGAACAGTAAGTTAACGGCTTAACTGCGAAGAACATGATTTGCATGAAACAAGAACATTTCGATCTCATCTCACCAACGGTTTTGCCGCAAACAAGTGCAATTTGCACTCAGCTCAATTCTGATATCAACATCAACTTGCACGGTGGCTCTCGTTATGAATGCTGATCATGTGCGGGGCCATGTTGTTTAATCGACGATAGCTCGGTGACAGCATGTACGCCTTTCAATTGAAAGGTTGGGTGTTCGATCCACAGACACAGTCACTTAGGGACGACCGTCGCGTTCCTTGGGCAAAAGCGCTCGCCCAACCGCCCCTGCAAGAAGCACATATCAGGTTTTGACCCGCCGCTAATTGCTGTTCTCCAGACCAGATTAAAAAGCCTGGTACATGCTCGTGCAGTTTTTAAAACTAATTTCTGAAATTCACGGTGGCGAAACTTTGCTGTGAACCAGTTTCTACGTTTTGCTATTTGCTATAGTACAGTGTATCATAAAAAAGTGTAAATCCATGCGAAAATTACAAATTCTATTAAACGTTTTGAGTCGCATCCTTTAACTGTTTTTGTTGTAACAACACTACAAAATTACGAAACCTCACGCACAAAGTAATTGGATTTACAAAACCACGTTTCTTTTGTGTTGCAGGTCTTCTTGTTGATTGGACAGTTGACATCAGATGGGCTTTTATCTTTTCAGCCTGCCTCACTTTTATTTCAAGTCTTCTTCATATTCCTCTGATCAGAAACCCGCAGATGGCACGCAATGGTGACAAAGGAAATGAAGCTGAAAACAAAACCATTACAGCTGCGTAACACATTTAGTAGCACACACATTGCAGCACACACAAAATTGAATACAGTGACTGGTTGTTAACTGGTTTAAATGGTGGCTGTGAGTAAAAAGTTTCAATATTGGAGCAAAGCTTTGCATATCCCAAGCGATGTAGGCCATGTTTGTAGTCAGGTGAGGTTCTACCACCCAAATTCACAAAATGGGTCATTTATATGTTTAAAAATGCAAGATCACATAGTTACGACATTTGAAACTGTTCAAATCACAATTTCTGTAAACCATCAGTAAATAAAAACATCAGAAAGAAGTTAATTCAGTACCGAGAAGCATGGCGATCCCTCACACTGGATCTCAAGTTCCTGGTCCCACTGGATTTGAACACAAGTAAAAAACATCTTCTTCGTCTTTATGAACAAATTTGATCGGGATTACCTTGGCATATGCTCTGTCTAGTTTAGTGCATGTTCTGTGCATGTCAAATGCTCTGTGTTTTTGGTCGTTATCGTTGTTGTCAGTTTCTTGTTTGAAATATCGTCTAGCAATTATCGTTAATAATACTTGTTTATTGTGCTGATACTGTTCTTCTGAAGTTCCTGCTGATTTTGTCACTTGATGTTGAGGCAGCTGAAAAAACCTAATAACTGACCCATGATCAGCTGACCTGATGACCTCTGGCTCTCCTCCGTGGCCATGTAAATAAACATTAAATGTGTGTGATTAAAGTTATGCCTACATTGATAAAATTTCACAAACTGCATTGGGAGCTCATAGTTTTTCAATCTGGAAATTTTTAGTGACAGAACCTGCTCTATCGTCAGAAGAAATTGAGATTTAGCTCAATTGAACCTCTGATTTTTACTGAAATTTTATACTACTAACAAAAAGCAACGTTTACTTGCGATTAACTTCACAGTAAATCGGCCAAAGCCAAGGCTGTTGAATCACCGCATAAAGTTCTGACCCAATGGTTCTTAAATTGGGCGGAATCGCCCCTTGGGGGCGATTTTAAGGGGCAAGATGGAGAAAAAACAAATGGGACGATAGGGGGGCAAAAGAACACAAAAGGGGCGAAAACGCTCAACGACTAATGGATCATTGAGTTAACTTCAGTTAACGATTATTGAGTTAACTTGGGCTATGACCTTAATGCTCTCAGACAAAGAAACGGCTTGCTTATTCATAAGCGAGGTGATCTACGACTGTACCTCACTAAAATCTCTCCCAATATTTCTGAAGTATTGTGAAGGCCGCCAAGCACATCTATCACACTGAACTGGGGGCCATGGTATGTCTCGATTTCTTTAAATAAAACTCTTGAAAAATACTACCTTGTGCTTGCTTTATCAGGCTTGGAGGGCGAAAACGATATGTCGAGAGTGAAAAGGGGGCGATGGAACAAAAATTCTTGAGAAACACTGTTCTAACCTTTATCTTGGTTGATTGTGAGAAACCGCAGTGTTATTTCTCGCTTACTATTTAACCTTGTTTCCATGAACCCTAACTATGCAAGTAAGCTGTGATCATTGCTTACAAATTTTGTTATCGTTTGTTACAATTACATTCATTTACTGTTTTCAATATATTTTTTCTTACTTTTTAAAATATGTTTTAGTAGCTCGCATATGCATCGCATTACATCTCAAATTGTATCAAAAACCAAGCCGGATAACTTTCTTGTTCGTCAACATCATTGGCGGTTATGTCATGCTCCCTACAGTTTTGATCGTTCCTAAAAGTTTTTCAGATGAATATTTAACCATTTGTCAAATGCTACAGGCGATATGGGCGTGGGAAGGACTTTTTGCAGGGGTGCATCCGCGTTGAAATTTCATTTTACCAACTCGAAACTAAGAGAATCACATTTTTCTACGAAAACGTTAACAGAAAAAGATAATATTTTAAGATCCAAGGAGGGTCTTCGTCCCCTGCCACCTTCTTCCGACGACCATGACTACAGGCCATTTTTAAGGCTGGTTAACCGCAAACCTCGACAAGGCGGTACTTCCCAGGACACTCAGTTTTCAAGCCTTAAGCGAAGGCGTTTACTGAGCAGCGTCAGTTCGTTCAGCCTCCTGTCTGCAAAAATAAATGTTGTCTGCTGTGTGCTGCTTAATATGCGCTGCTACAAAGTTTGTACTAGCAGCTTCTTGGTTTCAAAATGGAACCATTCTGCTGCACATCCAGCGAATCACGTTTTGAAACATAGTTTCATACGATGTCAATTGGATGTCATAAAAATGCACTGTTCTGTTTGAAACACAACTTTGAAGCACACACTTTTTCTCGACAGGTTTCAAGTGCGGCAGCCAGTTTTCTCGGTGCTGGGTAGGATTTTGTCAACATCTGCTTCACAGATTTTTTTAGCACTTTGCGTATTTAGCTATTTTTCGTTTCGAACGTTAATCAATTCTACATTTTTCAATCTTAACTGAGGTCGTGAGAGTGTAACAAATGTCATTGTTTTACAAGAATGTTTGTGTGTGTTTATTTTGTTGAAATCTTGGACGAAATTGTATTGAGTATCTTCTCAATTTACTGCAAGCTTGAAATTCATTTGAAAGTTTAGCAGCTGTGATGGAATCTGTAACAGAGCTCCAATATGAAGACCTGCACCGCACTGCTGGATAAGATTTTCATATTCACTCTATTTACCGCTCTCCTTGTCGGCCTTGATAATAAATATGAATATTAAATGTACACAAACTAATTCATGTTCCGTTGTTGGTTCAATTCTTTCCATTGCGAATTACACGCCGAGGGCTATGAAACCTAACTAAAAACAAACTACGCAACAAACATATCGATCACTTACTGTAAGTGCAATTAGACACATGGAGGAAAATGCTATGAATGAAATAAATTGCAGCAAACCAGCTTCAACATTTCTTGTGAGCAAATTTCGATATCTAATGAACATGAAGTAATTTCTTGTAATGTGGCTATTGACAGTAAACATGCTTTATGCGTGACTTGGTGTTGCTTTCACTGATGAAAGCGTAAGACAAAAATGGTGTTTTAGTGAGAGTAGGTTAAATATCGAACATTTATTCAGCGACGGCGGTAGAAGTGGCACAAGCAGAACTTGTGTCGGAACCGAGTCCAAAGTTTGTTGACCATGAATTCAACACTTCCTGAATCGTCTCAGTCTCAAAACCCAATCGTTTGACTTAATATTCAACTCTAGGACCACCAGTTCTGGAAATATGGAATCAACGTTTGGCGGATTAAATCTATTTGACTCAAACCTCAGGACATTAGTGATTGATTGAAATCAGTCTTGTCTTTGAGTTGAACAATATCGAAATTGCCGCACCCCTTTTCTGTTAAAAATCTTAAAAACTGCTTGGTGATCCATTTTGATGACGAAACGTGAATTTCGTGTCATGCACATGCCACGCCTTTTCCTCTTGCTTTTGTTCATCTCGGCATTTCTCATAATTTGTCGTGAGATTGTTCAGACATTTGATGTCTCGATCTGAGCAACGTGCATACGCGTTTGTCCAGCGATTTTTATTTCCATCTAACATTTTAAGCTGTACACTTTAAATGCCTTCTGCTTCATAGGTGTAGCCAGGGTCCATATCCCCCAAGCTTTTAGCATATCTAGTAATTTTGTGTTTTGAGAAGTGGCGTCCCAAACAAAATACTTTTACTCACCTAAAGTCAAGCATTTTGACCCCGCAAATTTTTTTACCCTTCCCAAAATTTTGGACTGGCTATGCCACTGTTCTGCTTTTTTATGTCATTATTTACCTGGAAGGGTAACTCTTTCAACACATCTTCAGTCCTGCGCAACCAGCATAAGGCTACTAGCGAATGTTAGCATAGAAACAATTTTAGAAAAAACACGCACTGTTGCTATGAACAATTCACAAGAGTAGATTAATTTAGCCATTTAAAAAACACCAAACTAGTTTTCTTGTGCAAACAAATTGCGATATGATTCGCTTGTGTGCGTCACTGCTGTGACTTAACTATTTTCTACTTGTTATGAAACACTTCTCTGTGATGTTGAGCAGCCGTTGTGGGCGAGCTGTTTCTGTGTTTGTTCTTTTTTGTTATGCCCGGACATATGTATAAAGCTTCCTGTGTTCTACGATGTGAATAACTCTTTTTGCTTTTCTTGTTTAATATGTTACTAACCTCTGGCATGTGGCACTTAAGTCTGAGATGAACAAATTAAAATGTACTAAATTCAATCAATTCTATCGGCTAGAATAAAAAGTCAGAACAAATCGAAAAAATGCATGTAGTTGAAATCTAAACAACTCACATTGCAAAGCACAGGTCGAGGAAAATACTGTACATGCAATCGCCATGTCAAACTCAGCCGACACACAATCGTACATCACGTCTGACAAACGCAGAAAGGAAATCAGTATATACGGCAACGAACACGATCAAGTACATTAAACGAAGTCCATCAAAATAATAATTAAAATTTACTTTTTTCAAGAAATTCAAAAATCTGTAAAAACGTTGATTTTGTAATTTTTTCAAACAAAATATGAGTTACAGAAATTTCCACATTTCGGAAGTAAATTTTCGCACCACGGAGTCTGTAGCATCTTCGTCGTTTTCAGGCACAAGACTTTCAGGAAAAGTGTTTTTAAGACGTTAGATGCCTTCTTTCATAAACATCATGTTCGAAACACTAGTTGCAAAAATGTGCATCAGAAGAATGTAGCAAATTATTGGTATTGTACCTATAAGTAACTTTAGTTAAGTTAAGTTTAAGTAAATCACCAAATTAAAACATTTCCAACTTTGAACCGTTAGTGCTTGCACTTGATAATCTCTTTGCAAGTGTCATGTATTTTGAATTCAGTTTTTGCAGCACTTTACAAATAGTTGGATAAACGTTTTGCAGCAATTGGATAAACGCAATAGCAGCATAAGTGCTTTTCGTCAAACAACAATAAAGTAATATTGTACTTTTGCAATAATTGGAAAAACGCAATAGTCGGGTAATATGTTTTTCCTCAAGCAATTATAAAGCATTGTAGGTATGACTGAAACAAACTAAATCTACCAATAGACAGTATCTGTTGGTAAGGAAAGTGTGTCAGTTTGCCTATTACACCGCATGCCTGGGTAAGGTTTCCACGCAGAATATAAAGTTATTGCTTCCATGTTAGTCTTTTATCATTTATGACGTCCTAATGCTTTGTGACATCAATTTTGCTATCTTGTATTTTGATTTTGTTTGTGTGGGTTTTAAAGCTTTGAGTTAGATTGCAATGGTTGGTTAACAGCTCGTGACAGTTTTCGTATAACTCAGGAAGTCTTTTTGGTCTCTTGCCTATTGCAATTATTAATTTATTTTAAGTACTTTTCGTGGTGTTATTACATCCTTTCACGAAAAATGCAACTTTCGTCATCAGCAAATAGTACTATGTGAAAAAACATGTCACAAAAATATGTGTTGGAGCAGTGGTTCACAAACTTTTTCTGATCGCGTACCATTTGTGGGTCCAGTACTGTCACCACTTACCACCTTTGTTCCAGGAAAGTACTATCTTGTAAATGCCATTCGGTCAAAGGTTTGGCAAACCAGACTTGACACAAACGTGGCATGAACAAAATGGCTGTGAGAAAGTAAAATGGCTACTTTAAAAAAACATTAAGGTAAGCACACAAAAATGCAGGAATTTATTAACCAGATAAGTAAAAACAAAGCCTGTGTAGTCAGCGTCCCTACAATGAGTTGTTTCTCAATCTGTGGCGTGGTGTCCACAGCACAGTGACAAAAATGTTCCGTAGCGTTTTGGATTAAGTCTCTGAGGACAATCATGGCGCGAACAGGTGACTTGTGAGCATGCGCAAAGTTAGTTATTAATTACACAATTTTCCTATCGAGTGCGAAGTCAAACACTGCGAATTGTTCAACATCATATGATAAGCTACAAGCGCTGATAGGTGATAAGTCTGAATTAGCCATACCTGTCTTATCAGAATGAAATGGCGTTACGTGACTCGACTACGTCCCGGCAATATTTGCCTTACGTAGGTAGTGGTCATTTGTTCACACTTTGACAGAGGATTTTGCAACCATCTTCTCGCCGATAATAAGCGACAGAGCCGCGCGACAAACATGTTCTGTCACCTCTTCAACAAGAAAGTAAGTTTGAGCGAATAATGTTTCCTGCTCTTCACTGAAACTGTCAGGAATGCTTAAATCTTATCATGCTGACGGGAGATTTTAAGTGATATTTCGATGTCTGAAAAACATAAAAGCGAGGGATGAGGTCAAAATCGTTGAAAACTAAAAAAACTTTTTTGCGATCAGTTAAGATATCCAAGGTTTGGTTGGAGAGCAAAATAACAGTTGCTGCGTTTGGCGCGAGGCTAAACTGATAAAAACAGAAACCTGCGCTTATAATTTATGTTGTAAGCAGGTTGGTTTTAAAAGATATGGCAACTCAACAAATACTGTTAAGAATGACAACCATACCAGTATAAAGAAAGTAATATAAAATTTCTTAACGACTTGGACGCTCATTTTTTGAGAATTTGTTGCTTCCAAATGAACCATCTTCTGACCATTTAACAAAAAAATTCTGCGAAGTAGTGATAGTAACTATGTTGGTTTTGCAGTGGTTTTGCACCTGTAGGTATGAGGTAAGGATTAGTTTAGCTCGTTGATGATTGAGTAAAGAAATATTGGAATATACAACGTTTTTCACACATACAAGAAAAAGGCTATATTAGGAAATAGAGCGGGGCTTGTTACTGAATGTGAAATACCAAGAAAACTACGAAGTTGTCGAAATTCAGGAAATGCCAATACGAACCACAAAATACTAATACGATCTACGAAACTGACGAATACTAATACGAACTACGAATTAATGCAAATAATACTGACAAATACCCGGTGATCCACACGTGTTAAAATAACACAACTAAATAATATCTGGTTGGTTTGGAAAGGTATGTAGGGCACTCGACTCTTATCAGAAACATTTTAACCGACATTTGTTATCATCAGGATTGGAGTTACAGTGTGTACAAAATTTGCAGAGAGCTATCCATCTCTGCGTACTGATGGATTTTAACTTTGTCTGTAGTGTTAACGCATAGGTGTAGGAGCAGACAAATTTTTGGGGTGAGAAGGATTTTTGCACGAATTTTCCCAAACTTGTCCGAAAAGTTTTTGTGCAACTTTTGCCTATAAAATTTTCTCCCACAAACGTCATGAAGACTTTCTTTTTGGCGTGGCCTCCAAAAAAAGTTTTCATGTGTTTTTCCGCACACGTTAGGCGCCATTTTTTGAAGGCGAACAACGTTGGGCGCTATTTTTTCCCGGATTTTCAGGGTTTTCGCACAGATTTTCAGGGAGTTTGCCCAGATTTTCGACAAATCAAACTTTTGGGAGTGCGCTTGCACCCTCAACCCCCGCCTCCCACACCACTGTGTTAACGATTAGTTTGCATTTACGCCTTGCAGACGTTGGAGCCTGATATACCCGAAACCTTGGTCATACATTCAACTCCCAGCTCTAAAAAGTGTGAGGAACTCAACGATATTCCTCCTCACAAAATTAAAAAATAGAATATTTGCATTAAACGGCAGTAAAGTCGCAACTTCCATGTCGCCAGGTGATCACATGACCAAACGTTTCCTTTTTGAAGAAAATCAGTTTCTTTTTGGGGAGGATTCTTTTATACTTAATAAAAGAGTGAACATTTTCGTTTTTTGATGAAACCCTATACGCGCTGCGACAACGCTACATTCACACGTTTTTTGTTTCTCGCTCAGTAAAAGTAAAATAGATGTAACAAGTTGACGCACTTAGATTTTTTGGTTAAATACGTTGGGGATATCAGATTGCGCGCTTCTAAAATAAAATTGCCTAATCATGAAAAAAGCACTGATGCCAGTGGTTTTCAGTCTTATTCGGACCTCGAACCATTACAGCAACCCACTGTAACCTAACGACCCGGACTTCAGATTCTAACAAGTGAAGTTAATACAGTTGGGTACACGCAATAGAAAACAACTAAAATTACTGAAAGACACTTGAAAAATATTTTGCCATCATAACGCACTAGACCAGGGGTTCCTAACCTTTCTCTGATCATGTACCCCTTCAGCATTTCGACAGATTAGCATGCACCCCTAAAATTTATATGGCAAAATATTTTAACATGACTAACCATAGATATATTTAACAATAAGACTATAACCATTTTTAAAAATAATATTTACTGGCATATGTATGAATATCTGGAAATAAATCATATGTAAAAGTGTTTTTCCTTCTACTGCTAACCTTAAATGTGCCCCGTCAGATAAGCAAATGTATCCCTCGCGGTACATGTGCACTAGACATTAGCGTAAATGAGAAGACTGATGCTCCATCTTAGTGACTACCTGTGTATATGTGGCATCGCTTTTGATATGGTGTAACTCACCTTCTTGCCAATCTCCACTCGCGACTCCTCCAAAAAAGGCTCCAGTTGAAAAGTACTGATTTTTGTCATATTGTAAGTATTTTGATGAATGATCATGAAAACGAAAGCCGAAGTGTTTCATTTTTAGATACAAAAGTCGGATGAAAATGTAGGCCACAAATACAGTATTTATACCTACACAAGGCGAGGGAGGTTATCAGCGCTGCAAAGCAAGTGTCAGTCATAAACTATATGATATTCAATTGAGTTCGTGTATTTGCGCGGGTGCCAATGCAGGAGCAGAAAAGACCAGAACTTGATCTATCTGCATAAACACTTTTTAAGCTTGATGAAAACGTGAGAGCATGGAACACACAGCACACTTGAAAAGGCATGCAGCAGCAACAACAACAACAGAACAAGAAAAATAATGCTGAATCGAACTGAACTATAAGACACAAAAGAAGCAAATAATCAAAAGCGTAAACAACCAACGATTATAAACGGAAATCGAGGGAGAAGTAGAAATAATATGGAGGGACAACACTGCTTCAGGGGCCTCATGACATGCTGCTGAAAATAAGTTTGTCTCTCCAAGGAATCGCTATAGGTAAAACGCAATTCATGAAGTGTCGTGTGTACATTACGCGCTGATGCGAAGTTTCATAGTGACCTAATTCCGTTATTGGTCTTGGGCTATAAGTTAGGTTTAGCCTATCCACCCAAGGTTTTTGCCTGGATGCACCAATAAAATACCTAGCTACATTTGAAAAAATACCTAGCCGAGACACTCTCAAAATTTATTGAAACCCAAAAAATGCAATAGCTAAATAAGGTTTATAGTTTAGACATTAACTAAGGCTGAGTAAGGGCAAACGTTTAGTGTGACATTATTTTGATTTAACATACAGTTTGAAGTAAGTACAAACAAGCTAAGGAGCAGGGTTATTCAGGCCCTACAGATCTATAGGATGTACTTGCATTCTTTTGCAAAAATAAATAATGTTTTGTAACTTTTGGTTCATAAAATAGCGTAGTTTATTCAAGGAAACATTTATCGCTAATCATAACTGAAGTCAAATAGTTCTGGAAAAGAGTGTTTGTTTTGATGTCTGTCTCGTTGGATAGTCATCTTTTACACGCACATTTTAAACGATAATTACAATACAACTTTTGGAACGGATGGGATGATTTTATTCTTATTTCCATAAGTAAGGAGTTACATAAGGACAAAATATAAACTGCTTGTTTGTAATTGTGACGATGTTGGTCCTGTAAGAGACAAAGTTTGTTTTGATGTCTGTCTTGTTGGATAGTTATGTTTTTCACTTACAAATACATTACCTGAACATCTATCAGAGTTAGGTAAAATGTGATTATTTTAAATGTTATGCGTGTATTTTGTCAACTCCAGTAGATATAGGTGATATACGTTTAGTATTTTCTGCATTTGAGTGATTTTTTGGTGGAAGCATGTCTATTCTGCGTTAACTGTACACCTGATAGAGCGTTTTTGAATCAAGTTAAACGTTTTCAAATTTGTTTTTATTGGCACGTCCCAAATTAAAATGCAGTACGGTAGTTTAAACCTTATTAACGCAGGATGTGCAGACTTTAGCGTCTAGGCTGTGATAGGGCTTGTGTTTAACAATATTTCCTGTAGACTGTGATATTTCAGATTCAAATATTTGTTTGTAAGGGTGTTACAAGAATATGTTTTCAAATATAAGTCCAAAGTATTTATGCTGATTACTTTGTTTTATTTCAGAGGAACCAAGATGAAGAACAACAAGTCGAAATTCCCATTGGATGTTGATTTTGTATATGGCGTAAAAACTATCTTTTATAGTTTGAGGGAAAACCTGTTGTAGATCAACGAAGTGTTCACTTTTCTACTTCATGATTTACTTCTAACTTAAGGCAATGTATCTGGAGTCGAAAAAATGTGGAAGTATCATCTGCAAATGGAAACGTTTTCAACAAGGTATTTTTAGACATCATTTGTACAAAGTAACCCAAGGCAATAGGATCTAAAACGCTACTCCAGGAGTCAAACTCAAATTGCTCTGAAAGCCAAATGAGGACTTGTAAGGTAACCCGTGGTCCGCATTATGGCTATCCGAGGGCCGCGTTATGACGCTGACACAACAAAGACGGTACCTTAACCTTACTAGAAAGAAACAGCTTTTACACCTTAGTTCCTGCGGAAGTTATCGTGAGTTATAGGCAAGTCATTTCTGGCCGTCTCTACGTTCCTTCTAATGGAACTTGTTCACTCCCTAGCCAAGCACTCTTAAAATACCTGTACCTGTACTAAACTAAATACCGTAAATGTTAATTATTTGAAAATTCCCGAAAAGCATCGCGGGCCGCACAAAATTCCCTTGGGGCCACGTGTTTGAGACCCCTGCTCTACTCGGAGGAATACTCTAGGTGATTAATTCTTGTTGAAATTTGACATATTCACACAAGTAAACCTTTGGCGGCTGTTCAAGTATTTGAATAGTAAGCACATAGCTGCCCTTCGCTTGCCATATCTGCATATCTTTGTTTTTTAAATATTGTGATCAATAATATGAAGTGGTATTTTAGGTCTGTAAATACTAATTGATTGGTTGATTGGTTGATTTTTTGTTTCATATGACTCAGCTAATAAACAAAAACAATGCAGAGAGAGGTCATGCAAACAAGTGACCACTTTTCAGTGGAAATTACAAAATAAATATGAATACAATGGGAAAATGATTGATCAATCTAAACAAAGGTTGTCACTGTGTCCTATAGGATTGGTGAAGGACCATGGCGGTCATCTGATCAACCAACCCCGTTTATTACTTTTTGACAAGCAATTAAAAACAGTAGTTGGAAATTGAATAAGCACAATTGCAAAACACACAGGATATGACTACATTTTTGTGAGTTTTGTTGAATGACATTGTTATATATTGCTGAAACAACATCAGCTGTTCAACGACTTTTCCTAAACGCATATTTCTATGAAGTAAACAAAGATTATTTTTCCTTTAAATGCAGTTAAGTTGTTCAAAATAATTTTCCCGAATATTTTCGAAAAGTGAGATAGGATGGAAATTGGTCTAATAGTTTGGCAATACATCTTTCTTGCCACCCTTATTTATCAGACTTACTTTTGCGATTTTGACTGTAGAGATAAAGACTCCATTAGATAAGTAATTATTGAATATTTGGGTACGAATAGGGGCTATCATGTTTATACCAAGCTTGGTAAGTTTGACTGATATGTCATGAGAATCAGTACCTGTTTTGTGGTCAAGCATGTGTGTTTGGGTTATTATGCCTTGTTCAATGAAGTGTGACGAAAACATTGAGTTTTCTACCAATGGTGGCAAAGGAACATTATCAAGTGAAGTGGCTGGTACTTGTGAAGCTAGTTCAAGTGTTCGTTTAACAAAACATTTATTGAATATATTGTAGGAAGCTTTGAAAAATCTTCGATGCGTTTTTGGTAGTGGTGGGATAAATAAAACTTTTTATGATGGGTTGTGGTTGTTTTTTATAAATAACATCGTTAATAGATTCCAATCTTTGATCTTTCAAAGGGATTACTTTCATAGCGAGCAAAGGTTTGCTGGAAGTATTTTCGGTTTGATTGTTTCATTAGTTAATTTTAGCGACAGATGTGTGTATTTCTATACTGCATGTAAGCTGGATAATGTGGACGTAACTTTATGGGATTTCTTGTAGAGCTTGCTTTGGGTTTAAGGAAACCGCTTGCGAAGAATACATCAGTCGCGTGTCAAAAATTACACCAGATAAATGCTACTCATCATTTGCTACGTCACAACAAATACGATGCATGACGACATGAGGTGTGCTGCACATGTCAGATACACGAAACACGAGGTGGCGCACAGCGTTCAGCGACCTGGTTGCTTGTCGTGGCAAGCGAGCGTGTCGATCATAGCACTCAAAATCATTTTACAGATACTTTTCCCTGAAGATTAAAATTCTGAAGACATTCAAGTGCAATCAAGATCCTTACAGATATCAGGCCAGTATTTTTGTATTTTTGTACTTCTCTGTATGTTTGTATCGGATCGCTTTCATAACTTTGCATGCACAGTGCACATGCTAGTAGTAGTATTAATTATTATTCCTTCCGTATTGTTGTATAATAAAACCTCGTGCCAACCTTACCTCTTGAACTTCAGACATTTTGTGAAAAAGCAGAGTAGAAGCTTCTTTCTCCGCAGCTTTTTTCAAATACACGCGTTCCAGAAGCTGATACCACATATGAGTTGCAGAACGCTTGGTTTAGCGTGACGCGTGACCAAAGTTTAATGTCGCACAAAAATTTTTGGCATGTCCAAGGTTAAGAGCATTTTAAAAGCACAGCTACTCTCGTTCAAGTTGTATGGAAGCTGGGTGGTCATGGTCAGCGATATTATGTCGTAACACAAACAGTTTTCCTCTGTCACTAGCAAGCCTTGAAATATCGTGGCTAAGCACCACCGGTTAGACATGCAATTCTGCCCTTTAATGAAAGGTGCGTAAACCAATCCAAAGACAAGTCTTTCGAAGAAAGTTGTCCGTTATCAACAAAAAAGTTGAAATGGCTTAACAAGCTTTTCATTATTGAAAATAAACTGATTTGCATTTCAACACCAAAACACAAAAAAGTATTTATTGCATACTAGAGACAATTGCAACCTCCCACCAAGAGCAAAATGCCACTCAGCAAAAGTCTTGTCAAATCTTGAAGGACCTTTACATGTGTTAACCATTCTTGCAGCGAATGGAAAGTTTCTTTTTACATTAATAAAATGTCTTTTTTGGTAAAAGTGTAAGTAGTGCTGAAGGCTTAAATTGCTTTTTCTTTCATGATTTTTTATTGTTTTAATTTTTTTTTTTTATAAGCATTTTTCGACGGTTTAGCATGTTAAAGCCGGTCAAAGAATTAAGTGATTCAGTCTTTGTCTTTTTGTTTGTCGGGTTGGTATAGTTCGTGTTATGTGGATGTTGTCTGTCGAAATGAATCCTTTTCCAGCCAAGAATCAGACACTAAGATCTTACCGAGTATATATTTCGCCTACTAAGTGTTGGCATCATCAGCTCTTATTCAAATAGAACCTACTGGCAGTGTTCAAGCTGTGTGTTATGTGGATTGAAGGAAACGCGTGTGTTTTGCGAATAACGAAAGGATTTAGAAGTTTTGCCGACCGAACTCGCTTTGTCACTACGAAATCACACATATATCATTTAATATGGTTTCATAACACAATTGCCAAAACCTAAATGCCACATCTAGTTTCGTCTGCGAGTTCCGGTGAAACGCGAAGGCAGTGAACTTAAAAACCGTTGGCAGTTTCGAAAAAATACGCTTGAATTATAGTTCACGTTGTGTAGCAGGGAGACTATCTTAATAAGGTAAAATACGGTAAAGCCAAGGATAACAAGTGAAATCGGCCAAGGATAAGGTAAAGCCAAGGATGAAAAGTTAAAGCCAAGGACAACAAGCGAAATCGGCTTTGCAAGCCCACACAGCTTGAACACTGCCAACAGGTTTTTATAAATTTAGTAGTTCTTATAGGCAAACTGATAAACCGATTTAACTGCTTAAAATTGATTTAGAACCTAACCCGAATGGTTTCAACAAATTAGGTTGAATTTGTCACTTGCAAAAAAATAAATTGTGTCTTTTTGCGTTTTATTCATACCTTGTTTGTCGTCGCCCATGGCCTCGTTGCTCATATTTTGCGAAAGTAGGTTAAAATATTTTTGTAAAAAATGTTTTCTATTTGGCTTTTATAAAGTGCTCGCACAGCACAAAGACACCTAAAATGTTTCCGGCAAATGCGGGTGATTTGTTTTATTTTCTTTATTTTCCGATGTTTCGCTTACTTGTTCACTAAGCCTCTTCAGGACAATAGCAGTACACGCGGTTTGCTAGAACAAAAAACGAGTAATTGTGACGTAAAAAATGGAGGTGACGGCAACTGGCGCTAAACCGCACCCGGTGATGGGGCTTCAGTTCGGAAGTTTTGCAGTTTGGGAATAATTGGAACACCTTTTAACTACCAGTATTCCCAGATCCACTCTGGCCGGGCGAGGTGACGCCTGGGGAAATTAACCAAGGTATGAGGAACCGAAAAGCAGATAATATTTCTGCACGTGGCTTGAGCTGAACTTGGACCAATGTAGTGACCACGCCTTTATATGGGACCTTCGGATGGGATGCGCAGGAGTGCTGTCTGCTGAAGACTGGTCAACAAACTGACCCTTGCCCGGACTCGATTTGGAAATTTTTTAAAGATTCCATCCTCTCTCGAAGAGATTCTGACACACACACACAAATAACGGAGAAAGTCACAGCTGTGATAGGAGAAAGATATTTGTAACAGTTTAAAGATACAGTGAACGATCAAGTGAAAGTGAAACAAGCAGCATAAAATATGCAGTTCTATGCAAATAACCAAAAAACAAACAGCGACGCAATGCCTCTATTGACAGCAAGATGTATAATTTAGCTACGTGAAAGTACTTCACCCCTGTTGTAAGATGTTATAATAAACAATCGGGAAGTCATGTTTTCCTTCTTAATAGTATTGTTAAGTAGATGAGTGAAACGTAGGAAAGTAAAGAAAATTAAAAATATCAACAATACAAACACTTCAATTAGAACTTTACAATTCAATTCATTTAATATTAAACCTGACAGCAACTGGTGCGAATCCACATGAGTGGCAGAAAAACGATCATACGCAGGAATTTTTAACGTTCAGTTTCGATCAATGCAATTTCAGATACCAGGCAGGGTATTTCTTCATTATGACGTTTTTTCGTTTGTTTGCGTATTAACAAACTGAAAGTGGTTATTTTTTAATTTAACATTGTCGCGCAGGTCCGACGTCACAACGCCGACTCTACAGTAACGAGAATAATTTTGTCCAAAACGTGTATGCAAATCAGCGACTAATCTCCGGGAGCAATTTGATGTATCATGCCAAACAATCACGATGATCCCTGAGACTGCGCCATTTTTGAGGAACTGCGTCATTTTCTTGGCTTTCGCGATTATGTAATGTGCAAAGAATGGCAGTCTTGTAAATGTAAAGGTGGAACAAACGGGATATTTCCAAGGATTTCGTTTTTTTTAGTAATAACTTTCTACCGAAAACTTAGGAGAGGTTTGCCTTGCGTTTCAATGGTGGACCACCACTTGGTGTCGCATGGAGATTTAATAAGTTATCGCATAACTACGGAGTGCTATACGTTCAAATGTGGTAATGCATTTGTCCCCCCCTATTTGCAACTGGCCCGCCAAACTCCAAGTCTGGATCCACCATAATACTGAATAGATATGGGAACTCAAATGAACTGAAGCGTTTTGTCTGTTCTTTTTATCCAAAGGCTGTAAATACAATTAATCGCGTTTATTCTATAGTTCATTTGAACGTTCAGAAAGAATCAACTCATTTCCTCAAATTTATAAGTACAGTATCTGTTTTATTTTCAAAACGCTAGACTTTCACTGATGCCACGTTTGTCCCACATAAGTTGACAGAGCGTGGTTTGAAACCACAAGGCATTTTCAACGCTTCTGATAACTTCCCTTATAAACTTTATCAAAAGAACCTGTTCGTTTTTATTTCAATTAAAGTTTTCATCTTTGCAAGTTGGTGGAAAATATTTTTTAATCAAAACACTATTGATGTCACTGATTATGCAGCCAAGTTGGCACGTTCGGAAAACTGTTCTTATCCACACCGAGTTTGTAATTAATTAAGCTGAAAATTTATAGTTGCAAAATAACAGTTACAAGACGAATACGATGGAAAAAAAATGTGTTAAAACCCCAGCCGCTGATTTTGATCAATAAACTTGTAAAATGACCTTACAGTACATTGAAAGCACAGAATTGAATGAACGGCAAATAACTTTGATTCGGTAAATTGCACGCGAGTCACAATACAACGTTGGATGGTGCTAAAAGCAGAAGATGTTTGAAACATGTTAGTTTACAGTAGCACTGCATCAGTTGTGGCGTAAAGAACATTTTAAATTGGTTGATTGAACATCAATGATATCGCAGAAGTCGTGTGCGTACCAAAAATGCTGAAACCATGGCACTCAGCGATTTCTTGATAACGCCTGCAATGGAGTGGTTTTGCACTTGCAAGCACAGTTTTTGCTTCTCCGTGTCCATGTACTGTCCCCGATCGCATTAACAAAAGCTAACGTGCCGTGTAAAAGTTTGATTTGTCTTGCAAAATATAAACGGTACTTGCAATATGAAATAAATGTAACCATCTATTGCCATTCCAGGTGTTTTTAGCTCGAGCTCTAAACACTCAAATTTTATTATTAAAAAGCAGAAACGCATAAAACCGATTGTACAGCTGGTAGTCTGACACCAGCTTCGGCAGGAGGCTTTCGCTATAGGTAACTTAAACAAAGCAATCCCCAAATACGGGAAGACGGTGATATGCTTCTTGACTTCTGTTTTGTCCTAAGCGATTTTATGCGTTTCTGCACTGCCCAACATAAGTTGCTTCGAGTTCGGCATCTAATACAGACGATAAAAAGAACTGTTATTTGCACGGCGAGGTTGTTTAGCAAAGCGATGGAAACCTATTTATCAGAATTGTGAAAGCGGCGGGTCTTCGCTACCACATCAAACGGCTTTGTAAACGCTGCTAAAATGCCTTCGTTGACGTACGGACGTACGGAATGGAGTTAGAATTTGAAAAAGCTTGCTCGTTAATCTTTTCAAACTGCACTTGGCGCGTCGGGCTTTCGCCAAAAATCGCGTGAATCGAATGTTGTGGCTTAACATTGAGGGGTGTTGCAGCCTTGATATCACGGCAAGTATTACTTTGCTCTGGCTCATCTTTGAAACGTTTTATACAGGTTAAGATGCTAACCTTGCTAGTTGTTACTAAAACATTTGGAAAAAGTCATCAACTTTTTCCACTATAATCTGAATTGTGTTTGAAAACATAAAATGAAAATACGACTTTTGAAACTATACTTTGTGAAAGCTATTCATTTCCAAATTCCTTTTTTCTTTAAACGTCACTGCTACCCTCAACTGAATATCTTGAAATATGTGTTTTCTTCTGGATTGCTAATGCAACTTTTTGTCAGCAAAGCTAAAACCACGTAAATATGTACAGTATCACCAAAACGCACAGATTGCCTCAGCTCTTCTCCCCCTTTTTGAGCTTTGGGTTGTCCGTGCAAATGTCTGTCGGCCGTACGTGATAAACCAAGTTGTGTAAGTTCCAACTCATGCAGCATCTGAATAAAACTTTATGCCGCAGGTCTGCATGTCAAGCTATGGTCACAGAATTAAATCTGTTTCAGGTCGGTTGGCCGAACTGCTTTGATCAGAACTTTTTCAAAGAGAAGTTCTAGCAAACAAACGAAAAGTAACTGGTTGTTGCTTTAGTGTGAGCTTCTGGCTTTTGAGTGAAAAAAGCTTGGAATTTTCCATTTACACAACAATGTGTCGCAAAAGCAGGTTATGATCAAGTGCAGCTTGAGCGGAGCGGACCGCATCAAACACTGTGAAGTAGAAAAAATACATGAATGGTTCATTGAAAGAGGACAACAAACTTTGCCTGTGAAACAATGCCACGCCCACTTTCGAACGGTTGCCTGAGGTGCGGTACTTCATGTTGAAAAGCGATCAGAGCAACGATTCGAACTTGAGTGCAGCAAACCTTCCTTCGGCTATTGGTGACATGGATGTGAGGAACAGTAATCACGTCACAAAGTCACTTGAGCCATCCTACTCTGAGGCAGCTGGGTGGACCGGTCTACAGACGCTTTATAATCGGTTTGATATTTTTTACACTCGATTGCATCTCGCGACAACAGTCGAATGATCCTCCATGATCTGCAGGCCTTGGGCCTGCCCAACCTTTTACCCATGGCAGGCAGCATTTTGTCGCTAAGTGTAACCGCGGGCTGCAGGTGCTAGCGAGAGCGATAACAGCGTTTCTAAAGCAACATTTTGGCATTTTGGTGTGAGGTCAACTAAGCAGAGCAGCGTTAAATTAGCATTTTGACTGACACCACTACACTTTCATTTGCGTTTTATTGTCACAAGCATTTAGCACTCAAACATGAATGCCAGAAATACGTCATTGAGCGCATAGGCGTAGCCATAGATAGCTTGCTAATGAAACACTACCAATTCTCATATCGTTTCGCGGGCCACACAAAATGGCTTCGCTGACCGTCAAATACTACCAACGGTTTTTCTACAAGATGATGTTAAATTCGCACAAAGTGTGCAACATCTCTATTTCTTCCAGAGACCGAGCAAGGAGATCAAGAAACCGGTTACTTTACTGCAACTTGCAATAAGGGGCCGATACCAAATGCAAGCAGAACTAATATTCGCAACAGATTTGAAGAAACCTTTGTTGAATAACACCATGTGATAACGATTACATGGTGCTTGGAACAAAATACAGAACAGACTCTGCTGGGAATTCATCTACCGGTGATCTAAGGCAGAGCCATGTCGTTTGTTACCTATTTTCTGTCTTCGGTTTAGCCGTTCGCAATTCCTGTCGCTCATATGCGGTTGAAAGTTTTCAACGATCCTCCCTGAATTTTTCGAACTGCTATGACTTCCGTTGATTCGTGCGGTACTCCTGCTTCTGAAAAGTCATGTTCTGTCAAACCCTTAAATATTCTCGTCCGTGACAGTGCTAAGCCTGAAAAGGCCATGCAAGCAATGAAATCGATTTCCGTGCAAAATCCGTAAGTTCCAGATCGGTTACCATGACCCCAACAGAATCAGAACCAAAAAATTGACAATTTTTACTAACTCATCTCACGTCAGTTGTGCTCGGTGTTAAGTTTTTGTGAAGGGACTACAAAACGAAAATGGACGTGCCGATGCTTGTACGCAATGGGCCATTTCATCGAATTTTTATGGTTTGCAGTGATTGCTAAAAACGGTCTAACATTGAACAGCACTAAACAATCTCTTTGCTTTGAACACTTCCATCCGCTCGCTATTTCCTCAATAAGCTACGAGGAATGAAAGGTTCGTTCTGTTTGAACAACAAATCCCACTTCATGTTCATATACCTGCTTTCACTGAGGTTCATTTTGTTCAGAAAAAAGTTTGCTTTAATCGCTCTTCTCAGGCTTTCTAACCTAACTTGTAACTACGGACGGGCAATTATGTTAAGTAGAGCACTCATGGAATGTGTCTGAAATGTGGAACTGCTTATGAGAAATAATTTTCAGTACTGTGCTCGATGCTTGAGCGGAGCAACCAGCAAATGTTTGTCAGAGCCTGGTCTCAAATCAGCGAAGCTAACTTCGCGTATTTATGTGCAGTATCACCGAAAGGTTGCTGTGATTAAATCAATGACCTAATTCAAGTGAATTTTACAGCAGCACAACACCCACATTAGTTTTTAAAGCTAAGTCGAAGTACGTTCATTTCAGGCCTTTTTTAAATTATAAGTTACTTAACACAACGAAATTTGTGGAAAATAACAAAATATCGATTGAAGAGTTTCTCAGAATTTAAAGAATCGTTGCCCTGTACTGGCAACAGACTTGTTTTTAATTAAAATAAATTAGAATGTTATAAAATAAGATTTCAAACAAAAACACCTGCATAAAACTCCTCAACAAACTTTATAGGTTTTGAGTGCAACGTTTTATTTCAACTTTGGAAAAGGAATTTTTCTTAGAAATAACAAAAAAACTCATACTTCAAGCCTTTGTTCAACAGACTCCCTGTCCCATGCTCGCAAAACCTCCCTTATTTGTTCAAAATAGAAATTTAAGTGTTTTAATTTCTAAGATATGAATGTGCAATTTTATCATTTAAAGATCACTGGACTTGCGCCAAATGCCAGCAATGCGTTTGAACAAACAAGCTTTTAGACCAAACGCACATTTGAGGAAGAAGCTCAAATAACGTGGAAGGTCAAGAACCATTTCTGCATCATAGCACAGGGAACATTATATCCACGTTTGGGAATTCCGTGCAATTCGAGAAGCTGCTTGTATTGTTTTTGTCCTTCATCATACACTTGTGCCATTTACGCTCTGTCAAGTGGAAAACCGCAAGGTTTTGTTTCAAATCTCTTTCTCATCCTTCCTTTGCGTAAGCGCTCGTCAATTTGCCCTCCTCAACGAGGAAGCAAGTTACAAAAACAAAATGAGATCCCGCACAACTGAAACCAGTGACGTCAGTGCCCAAACATGAACACCGGTGTGGCAATTGATGGTTGTCAGTCCTGTACAACGACCGGTTGCGAAAGGGCTCGACATGAGAAAGCTAGCTGTATTGCTTTGTTTTGCCTGATAAAAGTAATGGCACAAATTCCTGGCTCAGGGAAGGTTTAGATCCTGTCATTATGAACCCACGCCAATGCCCAGGTTGCCCCGCGTGACTTCATGAAAGATTTTTAAACCATGAAAAAGCTTGTTCAGAAAATTGCAGGATTTAGTAAAGTTCGTCTTTTTCAGTTGAAATCCGGAGATTACATTTTTAAACCTTCACAAACAGCGAAAAACATCCAAGCTTCTCAGAATACTTGGGATACGGAAGCTGCACTAGTTGAGTGACTGAAGCGTGAAATATAACTTTTTTGGAAGTGGCTTCCTTTTCCCCAATGCTACTGTTTGCAACCTCCCTCTCACAATTCTCCACGACACAAAATATAGCAGGTGACTTTGCACAATGGTTTTTCAAACTAGTGGTCAAGTTATGGTCAAGTCACGTTTAAGTTTTGAGAGTACAAGCCTGAGCTGTCATTCACGCGAATATCTTCACTGACAAAACAAAGCTTGTCACATTCTTGTCTTCAGACGAGCAAAATAAAATTAAGCAAATTTTTTTCTCATGAAATATTAGCGCTCAAAGGTCTTTTCTTTCGAACAGACGTAAACCCTCGTGCACCAATAACAAATGAAAACTGGTTGAAGCAAGACGAAAATTCGTTTGATTCGGATTATGGTTTTTCAGCTGAGTGACTGGTTGGACAAAATATTTGGGGATAAATCGCTCTTTGTTCTGCGCATAGATAACGTGATGTCGACACCGCAGATCATTTTGAGTCACGTTTCACGCGATGTCTTTTGTCATGTTGGCAAAAGTCTGGGTCGTTTAAGGTTCAGACGAAAAAGTTGGAATAAAAGTGCCGGGTATTGGAGGCGTTTGTTATAAGAACTAAGATTACGGCTTTCGAGGTGAAACACAATAGCGGTAAAATGGATGCCGATTACCAAGAACACGGGAACAAATAGAACGGATGTACCGCATGGGGAGGAAGACGCATGCCGCTGTGCGCGTTGAGCGGTTTCTTGTCTTTCGCTGCATTTCTACATGAAGCTTTTTTTTACTTTTTCAATAAAATGCCTACAGTTTGTTTATCAGCTTGTTTATCTCGAAAAAATGCTTTAGTCACAATTTTGTCCATCAATTGACCACAATACTGTTTTTAGCTTACCATAAATTGTTGTATTTGAATTATATGAGGATCCATAATCTTTGCAGCCCTAGTGAAAATAAATCTGTAGCGTTGAGTAAACCTATGCGACCAATCAGGTTCATCACCTTCTTTTATTTATTAGTCTTCATCCTCAAAGCAAAAGGAGTCATTTTCGTGATATTTGTTTTGACGAAGGTGTTTCTGTGAATTAAAAAAAACGTTTTTGAAAACCAAACAAGTTGCATCGCGTTTGTCGCTCAACATAAAACCACGCAATGCTTTATTGTGTGGCAAAACTCGAGCATCAATTACGCAACAAAAATCATTTTTAAGTCCTCAATACACGGAGGACTCCTTACAGGTTAGCTTACACAGCTATGAAAGCTACGGGAGGCTCTCACATCCATTCTGGCGAGGAAAACAATCCTCTAGGAAGCCCGCTCGTGTTGGTCTGCCTTCCCACAGAAACATCTTTATGGAGGCGAATTGTGTGCAGCTGAGATATAATACGCAACCTCTGCTACATCCCAAATTTCCGCCGATGTCTGCTTGAATATGTTTTCCTGTACTCTGTTCGTAGTGGATTGTGTTTTGCAATGTTTGCGGAGTACAGGCATTGACATATAAATGCAATATTTGCACAAAACTCAGCTTTCTGCAATTACAGTAAAATATCATTAGGGGGTGGCAAAAAAACGAAATGGTGAACAGACGTCTCTGTGCACACTGCTCCAACAAGCTGTACCCTGCTCCAACAAGCAGAAACAGCTCAGTAACTAACAGACCCGCAAGCAGCATGGAAGGAGCAGCATATCCCGGCATCTATTAAAATGACAGCAGCAGGTTCATTGATATCTTGTTATGTTTGGAGAGATTACCGAAACCTGATAAGGTTGATGAACGACCGGATGGCAGACGGTGTTGTGCGCTATAAGCAGACGGATCGCGATCACGGTGCCAAATAGGTGTCAAGCTCACGATGAAGAGCGTAAATAATAAAATACAAAACAAGACATCTGATCGTAACGTTTTTCTTGCATAAAACAAGCCAGATATGAAGCGGCAAGCACATGTGGCCACATGCAGTGATAGCAGTCTCCTTTTCGATTTCCGATGTCTGGCGATGGAGTTTCATCTTTGAAACCACACCTGCATGCTTTTCTTATTTTTTCTTAAACTATCCCCTCGATTTGGTTTCCAACACTTGTTGTCTAACGGCTTTAAGCCCGTGTTGCGTAAGGAGTGTAACATTTATGTTTGTATTCAAAATAAAGTTGCTTTTTCGGAAAATTACCTGGTCTCACCTCCCCATGCAAAGTATTCGATGTCTTTGCACTTTTTATCTTTTTCAGACGACAATGACATCACTAATTTTTTGCCACATTTGTCACATTTATTTTGAAAAAACGCTATTGGGTTTTTACGATTTTTAATTTCCGTTTCTACAAAACTTCACAATTTATCTATTTGTATGCCTATTCAAGGCGGAAGGTGCGAATATTCACCCAGCAGTCTTTACGTAGTGCTGTGTTGCCACCGGCCTAAGTCTGATAAGCGTAACATTCAGTGGCAAAACGTTTTTTTGCGAAGTTCATTTCTTCTTCGTCGAAAATGTTGCGGCGGTCAGATGACGTGGCGCGAATGTGAAAACTCAGACTTCCCGCAAGATTGAGAAAAATACCGGGCATTTCATATCAGTTGCTGTTCAATGACTGCCGGAATTTATTTGCCAATTGAACAAACATTCAGTTAAAAGATGCTCTAGAAATCGTGATTTCGTTTGTTGATTTGTAAAATTGCTTTTGATGATTTTCTTTTTATTAAAAAAAAACTTGCTTAATTTATAAACGTTGTAGAAATGGGTTTCAGTGAAAGGCTAAATTTGACTGCTGCATGCCGTTCTACTTAATATATCTTCTGTTATAAAACCTCACAAACTTAGCAGAAAGCGAAAGCAACTTCTGAACTCGTGTTACTGAAAAGTCATAAACTATGACCTGCTACGTTGAAACCATCCTCTGATACAAGAACATTGAAAACAATGTAAGAAGCTCTAACGTTTGGTATGATTAGAAGCAAACCTCTGTTCGTTGCGTTCCACAAGTATTCGAGAGCAGCTTATCCGCAAACAAGCTTAATCCCCGGAACTACTTATTGTTTCCATAATTGCCTTTGTTTTAAGAAGTCCGCTTCGAGTTAGAAGAAGTAATTGGATTTTCAATTTGCTTAAAACTAATTAAACTCGATTGGATTTTCATTTTCTTGAAACCACCAAAACTCACTTCTGCTCAGGTGCGTAACCAGACAAATAAGTTGGAGTAGCGAGAATTGTTTACTCTGATAAATATCGGGCTTTACGCTTTTACGCGTTCGTGACAGTTATTGCTCAAAGGTTTTAAAATAATTGCCGTACAAAAGTTAGGGAGAGCGACAGCGCCTTTTGCCTGCCCTGGCTGCGGAACTGCCTCCTCGGGCTAACGAGCTGGAAAATGCAATACGTTTGGGAACACTGCAGCTGGATTTGCACTCCTCTCGTCCGGCCGCACTTGCGATAGAAAAACGTTCGTTTAATGAGGACCTCGCCTGGCGCGGCTCGCATGATCGCTTTTGAATGAAAACAAGGAAAAGGCTATGCATGGTGTGAACTTGCCGTGTGCGTTGGAAGTATGCGCTGTCAGAACAAAGTACCCCAGAATGGAAAGTACGAAACAGATGTGATAGTAAATGAAAATGTACTTTTGCAAATAAACAGCCAAGTGCTTAATAATTGAGATCAGCGAAGATAAGATTTTTGTATTTTGTTTGTGTGTGGTGAGAGCAGCATGGGTTGGGTTGAAGAATATGCTTTAATGCACAATAGAGTGAAATGCCATGTTCTTCTGCTCTTTGCTTAGGTTTTTTATCTAACGCTTTAAAAGACAGTTTGACAGTTTGAAGTATATTAGCTACCTACTGCAGAGACTTGCCTAAAGTCGAATACTAAACCCTTTCTTCGGTATTGAATGTTGATGTCATCATTAACCAAATGCCCGATGTCTGAAACAGGAATAAAAATATTTTTCTCTGAAACATATTTAGGAAAACAAAACAGCAACATAATTTTTTCAGATGGTTCCTCTTCTGTTAAGCTATGCCAAACCAATGTCGTTTAGCAGTTTCTACAATGAGCACAAAATAATGCTGCTCTTTTTATAAAAGCCTTAGCTTTATGAAGTTATGAATGGTGATGAATAGGTTACCATCTTAAGTTCGACCTTGGTGCTTTAGCTGAACTTTTAAAGTTATGCAGCCAGCTTGCTTGGTTCGTTGCCCTGACTACTATGTACATTCTGTGCACACTTCAGGGCGTCACCGCTTGAGGCAAGAGCAAAACTTTAGTTTAGTTTGCGGAGGATGATAAAAAAGCTCTTGAGATATCGTCGGCGAGATCGTTAGCGTGTCAGTTGACACTCAGTGCTGACGATGGTGTAAAATCCGCCAAGCACGGCGGCAAACCCTCTTGCAACTGTTGCCCATTGCTAGGATGAATGCTAGCAGATGTACACCAAACCAATACTTTCTAGAAATCTCCTTGCAATAAGCACAAACTGTTTCTGTGAATAGCAACAATCACAGCGAAATTCGAGATGTCAATGGTTGCGTTATGTCTTTTCAGTAAACTTAAAAACGTAGCTGCATGTTTTTGGTCCTTTCTACTGTGTATTGCTTCAGAACAGTGAAACGGGATGTAAATAATCTCCCGTACACCACAAACTTACTCTTCGAGCAACTTGCTGCAGCATGGCGTGTTGTCTACAAGCGTTGGAAACACATTTGAATGATAGTTGCGATTACACGCTGAAACTACAAAGTTTTGCATTTTCACATACTGTACACAAACCGCTACAGGTGCAACACTATGGCTTTATTAAAGTTAGTTCACAAGGTCTTTTCAGGTCAGAGCGTTCATCTTGTTTCGGAAAAATGTCAGGCAGCTAATGCATCAAGAAAACAAAATAATTTGCTTCTCAGCGAAAGCTGGAAGCTCGCTGCTGGAGCGAGGAAACAAACTGCTTGGAGTAATTACTTCCCGACATTGATCCCGCCATCGGTTGGAATTTGGAAACCACGAAAATAGTTAAGCAAAGTGAGTGAGACGTGGTGCATTTCCAGCAAGACCACAGTTAGAAGTGTTTGTAGAAGGTTTGGTTTATCTCCGACCATTTATGCACTTGATAATAGCAACATACTGGGTAAACACTGAAAGTGTTTGAGAGAGAAGAAACCCAATCCACTCTTCCCTGTCGAGAGGCCTTGATATCTCCATTGTGTACATAATTACGTTATAATAGGATTTAATGGCCTGTTCATCTGCACAAGATATTTGCTGCAATGGCCAAGTACCGCAACATGTCGACGAAAAGCATACACTTTTTCATTTTATCCACAGTAGTTTATGCAGAACAGTAAGCTTTGTCAAAGTCCAACCTTTCGAATGCAATATGTGGCTTTGGTGAAATTTTGTTGTCACAGTCGGAGTTAGTTTGTAAATCAAAACGTACAACAATTAGAAATTCGTAGACACAGCAGCTCAAAACGATCGACAGTAATATGCATTTTACTTGATTCAGTTCGTGATAAATCCACTGCTAGCTAAAACTCGCTGTAAAATTTTAAAGATCAGGTTTGTTTGAAAAACACTTTTGACACAGTTGTAACGAGGGTATCCTTTCACTGCGTTGAGGGAAGACTCGTGCAGTATTTTTCGATCAGCTAATTTCCACGACACGTTGGTCACAAGAGCTGATTACTACCTTCTTGACGTAGAAAGTAGCTCTTGGCCAACCTTACTGTGCAACACATTTTCAATCTTGTTTCCAGACGACGCAGTCTGAAGACCTGCTCAGCAAGCTCGTCAAAAACGGTATCCACACAGTAGTTTCCGGTACGCGCTTCTTAGTATACACGCTTGTCGGTGATTAGTTGCACATCTCACTGTCATATCAATCATTCGTCGTGTTTGCCAAGTGGCTCTTTCATGGGTTGCGCTGCCTGAATAAACAAGTGTCAAAAACTGTTGCAAGGGGAGGGTCACCTGAAAACTGCTTCCGGTTTCACGAAGGACGCTATTGTTGTTCCGCACTGAAGTGCCAACAAAACTAAACAATCTAAACCTAACTTGCCCTCTGACCGGCCTCTCTCGCCAACGCATCATCCACGTATTGGCGATTATTTACCGGGTTGAAGTGAGTATGTTTGCGACGCACTGCGCCCATGGCGTAATATCAGGTGAGGTGCTGGTCAAAGTATCCAAGGGGCGAGAAAATATATCTGCAACACTAAACAGGATGTGCATTACAAATTCCTGTCATTGACTGAGCTTATTAGTGAACAAATAATAAAACAAAATAAAACTGTGAGGTGGGCTTCACAGCCGGCATTGGGCAAACTGTCAAAAATCCAACCAATCTCAACCACGACATGATCTCTCCAAAATACAGGGATGATTCAAATATTTTCTTAAGATCAAGCGTTCGAGTAGATAGGCAACAATTTGTTTGCAGAGATCTTGTAATGGTGGCAATTTTTCAGACCATTTTGTTGAGTTGCATCCGATTACTTGATCAGGCCTCAAAATCTGGCTATACGTGTAAAGAAACGTCGAAACTAAACCCTTCATATCGCTTTTATATGAGCACTTTTGAAGTAATTTGTTGGTATTGTAAGTATAAAACTACTTAGCGTAAAGTCTGGTTTTGCTGTGTAGCATTTTTTCCACTTTGTAAGCTGTTTCTGCTAATTGAGTGATTGTTGAAGGCAAATAATTGTTACAACAGTTGCAAGTTCTACTTAGATTTTCATGAGTAAATCAGTCCTATACGCTTTTCCACCCAAGTTTCAAAGAAAGAAACCAAATAAAAAAGTTGTTCAGATTGACTGCAATATTTTCTGGAAAGCACCGTGAGATCCCAAAGTATACAATTTTTGTATATTGCTACGTGGGGGCTCATAATAACGTACTCAAGGCCGGCCTTAAGCCGATGCAACCGATGCACCTGCATTGGGCCCCGCGCCTCTGGGATCCCGCGCCTTGGTGTTTGGGTAGATTATTCATTTTTGCCAGATACACCTTGCGCTTGAGAATTCAGCAGAAACGCCAAATAAATTTCATTGTTAACAAAGAACGCTCTCGTTAGAACTAGCAAATTTCCTCTCGAACGTTAGCAAACGTGCTCAATTCTCGTGTTAGTGCTGCACTGTATATCTGCGCTCT
>JGI24158J21664_10000961_pt1 | contig 30049 bp, 17 predicted proteins | sample Ectturendosymbi3_FD_21664 | JGI IMG/M metagenome (IMG submission 21664)
TACAATGTTGGTGAAAAACTAAGAAAATAAACATCAATATCCTGATCGCTAAGGGGGGTGCTTGAGCACCTTCAGCACCCCCCCTGGCTGCGCCTTTGTCCGTCCCCGTTGCCAGGGTTGCGGAGCCGGTGTCGCAAGGAGTCGGACGATTTTGGTTGAAATTGGATTCCTAAGAACACCAGGAGTCGGATTTTTTTATCCGTTATGTTAAGGAGTAGGATTTTTTGGGAAGGTCGGAGTTGGAGTCGGACATTTTACCTCCGACTCCGCAACCCTGCCCGTTGCCCTCCTTTTAAAAGGGCAGGGAGGCCAAGCCCCCTCTCCGGGGTCCCTGATCGTACTATAAAAAGCGTTTGCATCACCCAGTGACACGGTCCAATTCGGTGCTCTCAAACTGGAGTAAAGTTTTGTTTTCTTCAGTTTCTTCCCGTTTCAAATGACCTTCAGCTGGGGCAATAGTACATTTGTTGAACAACGAGCACGCGAATCGAGCTGGTGTTGGAAAAAGCACCAGCTCACCACTTTTATAATAATGTGAAAACAATGTCAGCTTTTGTCTGTTGCTTAAATAACGGAGTTAAACAAAAACATTTCACATAAATTAATTTTTGCCTAATCAAGTTACTTTCAACGTAATAGCGGCTACCTCTTGCCTGTATTAGGCATCAGCATGCACATCACAAAGTACCAATCAAAAATCACCAAGGTGGCGTAAACTCTCCAGCAACAGTAAAGCGAACAGCTATTTTTAATATAATGGTCGAACGACTCGCTCTGTCAGGTGCGACGACCCATCCGGCGCCCATTTCAGGGGTCAAACGTGATCCCGATCCTTAGTCAGAAACAAGCGAATGTTGCAGTTGCAGCCGGTATAGTGACTGAGCACACTCCTCTCAACTTGATCGACTGGGTTCGGCATCTGGTCGCACCGTAGATTTGCGAAACCGCACTGGCGCCCTTTCCGTCTTTGCGCTCAGCGTTGGCTGCAAGAGTGAGCTGCAGGTACGGCGCTGCAAATGACTCGCCACCACTTCGGCATTCGCTGAGCAATCGCGTGGCCCACAAAAGCAAGCGCCTTGGGAGCACCGCAGACCACTCGCCACCCTCAGTAGGAGCATAAAGCTAGTTTTACGCAAACTTGTTTGCGTTTCATAGTTTCTTATTTCTGCCAGGTTGGTTGATATCTCACGCACATACGACCAAGGATGCTTCAATGCAAATCTGATGTTTCTGCTTTTTGTTATGGTCTGCAAAACCGATATTCATAGGTGTACGCTGACAGGTGATGACAATAACTGTTGAGCTTGTTTGCGTTTATTTGAAACAAAACAAACGTTTTGAACCTTGAAATAGCGTTACAAAATATTTCCCAAATTTGTGACAAATACCTTTTCCAAGTCACAAACTTTGTTCCGCAAATCAAGATCTTTTGTAGTTTGTTACAACTGCGCAGCTTTTCTAGAAATTTGTTGCCGTTGTACAAAAAAAATCACATCTGGTCTTCGGAGAAAGACATAAGTGATGAACTATCTTCAAAATTCTAATGAATGCCTGCTTAATACAGAAATGACACGAAACTAACAATAAATATAGGTGATAAATTATAGTGGTCAAAAGATATACCGTAACATCAAAACTCAAAGCAAATAGACACGATGATAAAGTGCAACTATAATTGCATAGACGGGGAAAGGGAGGCGCCCACAAAAAGAAGATATTGCACTATTACCGTCTGGAGTTTCCGCGCTCTTGTCAGAATGCACCGAAGCGCGATTTCTCTTGAACAATCTGTTATTTTCAGCTTTGTCATGTTTGTGTTTAGAGAGTTTACGGCTGCCGGTCTTAAGCGGCTGTGAAAAGCTTGAATCATTTTTCGGCTGAAACAAGTCCACTGCGTCTTTGGGCGTAATAACCTCTGGCTTAACGAATTTCGCTTTAAGTTCTGCGGAGATATCCGGATCTGTTTTGACTGAATCCTTATTGGACATTTCCTTCACTTTTTCATGTTTAGTGCTGGAATGCCGTGCTTCAACCGCCTTCTTGATGTTTAAATTCGCAGTGCGTGACTTGTTTTCAGACGTGGACTTCCAATCCATCTTGACCACTGCCTTTGTAGGCGGTTCGCGCGTTGTACCTTCATGGTCAGCCTTACCAGCTTGTGCTCCACTTTGAACTTTGTCTTTTTTCAGATTTTTTTTGTCCGACACCTTGCTCGAGTTTTTCGTCTTGCTTGGACCTGATTCACTCGATTTCGTAAAACCTGAGCTAATGACATGCTCTTTTGCCGACGTCCCATTTTCTACTGTCTTCTTCTTAGTATCCGTGTTCTGTCTTTCGCTTCCACTTGTGTTGAAAACAAATGTTGTGGTCGTTGACATAGTGGTTACGTTTGTTTCGGAGGTGGAGGCTTTGGTCAAGTCGGCTGATTTTCGTCGGTCAACGTCTGCACAAAGAAGCAATTTTAAAAGTTAAAAGCCGTTAATGATAAATGCAAACTTCAATCTGTAACAAAAAATCGGTCCCAACAATAATCAGCTTTTGTTAAAGTTACATTTTTTGTTAAAGTTGCAAACATTCCAGTGCACTCATCTACGACCAGCGCGTATGTCAAAGAAAGCTCCAAAATGCAAGACCCAGGCGCGTAGCCAGGTTTTGAGGATTGGGGGGAAATCAATCTTAGGACGGGGAATTTTTGTTTTTATTATATGTTTGAAACAAACTGTTACGTCACAAATTGAAATTTGGGGGGAACAAAAAAATTATGGACAACTGCCCCCGAATGCCAACCAGTGGCTACAGTCCTGCAAGAGCATACGCATAATAGAGAATATATCGACAATCCTTTGTATTGGCTGTCAGATTTGTCGGGGCAGATTTTGAAAAACAAAACGCTTGCAAATGAGCAATGACCCCGTTTGAAACTTCCGCAGTGCATTGATTTCCTGAGCTTGGCATTGTCGGTCACCTTCCCGTGTCATGAAATAGCGCCACGACCAGTGCTTGTCGACGGACGTCCTTGCGTAGTTGCGTTCAAGTGGCAAGCAAGAAAGGGCAATCTTTCACTGTACAAGTCAGTCGTAACTATAGATTGTGCGCAGCATCTAGGTCGAAGTCGAGTGACTTTTTCATCCCAGCAACACGAAAGCAGCCACTGTCACAGTTCGCATTGTGCTGCTTGCCGCCTGGTTTCGAATAACCTTGCTCTACCCTTGACGTACTCCCACCAGAGTGCCGCAATAGTTGCCTTTACGCTTCCCACAAACACAGCGACAACACTGCATTGTGTGTGGACTTCATGCGTTTCCAATATCAAATATTGGTTGCAACAACCAGACTTGCCAAGCAGAGAAAAAAGTCTTTGTACCACAGCAAGTGTTCAACAACCACAGAACTGATGTACCATACAAACGAAACATCGCTGTGATAATTCTGCTAATCGTCACATACACATGGGCGTCCGGGGGGCGTCCACAACCTTTTTCGCTGAAACTTTAACAGAAAAATGTCAAATGACAAAATCTAGGGTGCCATGCATCCCTGCCCCCACGCATGTTTACTTCAAATATGCCACTCGCATGCTACTACATTGTTAAAACCGTTCCTCTCATGATTCATATTTCATTCCGTAACTCCATGCCTTCCTGTGGACGATTGTTAATTTCGCTCCGAGCGGCTTTTCCGCAACTCCTCCGAGGGTGTCACGGTGATTTACGAGGTACTCTGCACAAAGCATGTGAGTTCTTTAAACCCATCCAGAGTCGCAAAATTAAGTCTTTCCAGGCCAAAGTTTGACAATCCAGACTTTCGTTTTCTGTGTTTAGACCCTAAAATGATTATTTTCTTCTTCGATTCCATATTTGGGGTTTGTGGGGTAAAAGGGACCAACGTATCGTCCGCTCTACCCCGTCAAGGAAACAAAACTAACACTGCAACAAATAACTTCTTTTCAGGTTTAGAGATTGCTGCTTGCCGCCCGCTCATGCAGAAAGCACAATGCAAAGTGTCAAGGCCTCTTCAAATGCGCCAGCAACAACGCCCTATTGCGGTCCCCTATGCTTCGCAAATGGTGCGACCGGTTTGGCCACTGGTATAACCAACTTGGGTTCCTTGGTCAAGCCGAGTCAGGGTTGAGTCACAAAGACAGCCTAGTGATTGCAAGCTAGTATTTTGCAAACAAGCTCGAGTCAATTTCGAGTCAGAAAAATTAATTACATTGGTCAAGACCGTAACCTCCGAGACCAACTGTTTTAATACAACCGAAACCGAAGACTTAAGCAGTAGAAATGTTCGCAACCGAGACTGGATGCCTGAAAATTTGTCAGCCTCGCCAAAAATTGTCTGAATTTGTCGTGACGAAAGGTTATCAACTTTTCCCCAAGAAAAGAAAAACCGGATAAACCAACAGAGCTTGGATTGGAGAGTGAAAAACAAGTTTTGGAAGATAATATAGGCCCTTAGGTGTTAAATATTGAAGTGGAAGAAGCTGTACCAACACTGAGTAGACGGAAAGCAGAATGAATGGACGGAATCCCTGCGGAATTCCTCATATCTTTGCGTGACGAGGTGAAGGAGAAATTTGTGGAATTATGTCAATTGATATACAGAGACGGAGTATGGCCAAAGGACTTTTTACAAAGCGTAATGATTCCTATTGAAAAAAAGAAGAATGCAGTTCGATGCGAAGATTTTAGAACTATTAGCCTGATATCACATGCATCAAAGGTGGTGTGGTGGTGTTGAGGATCTTGGCTAATCGTATAGAAAGAAAATCAGAAGAATTTTTGGGAAAAGATCAGTTTGGATTTCGTAGCGGAAGAGGCCTAAGATATGCAATTGGAGTTATGAGGTTTCTGTTTGAGAAAAGCATTGAATTCAACCAAGATCTCTACATGTGCTTTATAGGCTATGAGAAGGCATTTGATCGCGTCAACTGGAGAAAATTGATGGAGATATTGCATGACATTGGTGTAGACTGACGGGACAGAAGACATAGCAACAGTGTATATGAGTCAAACAGCTGCAATAAGATTGAACCATGAACTGACTGAACCTTGGAAGAGGAGTCCGGCAAACTTGCCTGATTTCACCAGCACTGCTCAATGTTTATGCGGAAGCCATGATAAGGAAGCATTGCGTGATTTGAAAGAAGAAATATGTATCGGAGGCGAAGTCGTGCAATCTGTCATGCGGATGATCAAGCTGTGACTGCTAACACGGAAAAAGATTTACAAAAAATTTTGGATGAAACAAGCAAAGTATTAAAGGAATATGGCATGAAAATAAACATCAAAAAGACAAAAGTCATGAAGATTGAAAGACAACCCAGTACTACAAAGATAACTGTGGACGGAGAAATACTGCAACAGGTGGAAGAATTTAAATATCTGGGAAGTATTCTTTCATCATCTGGATGCTCAGAAAATGATATCCGTGTTAGGATAGGAATGGTGAAGAGGGTTTTTAATAAAGAAGAGCTGGGGATAGAGAAGAATGGCAGAGGGATGTCATGAGAGACCTGTTGTCAGGCAGATTACCTTTGATGATTTCCCCCAGATACCACAGAAAGTGAACAGGGTGAATTATACGGAAGCTTCGCCAAACGTTATCGAAACAGCATGCAAAGCCTTGAGAGCGAGTAAAGTAGCCTAGTAGTCTCACTGCAATAGGCCTCAAGACCCCATTACTAACGAAATAAACCATTTGTGACATTTTGCTTTGATTTTTTGCTTGCGGCAGAAATCCATTGCTTATTTCAAGAAGGCTTTGTAGACTGTACAAATCACTCGTGACTTGAGTCGACTCTTCCAAAGTGTGAGTCGAGTCATGTAGGTAACATCCTTGTTGCAGAGCGTAACTCCCGTCGCAGCATTGACGCGAGTGACCCAATCACTGGCTATGTCGCTCAAAAATTAAAGCAGTATCCTGAGCGGCACGAGGATGTCCTTGGTTCATGGAAAGAGTATCTCAATGAATTTTTTAACCCAGTCACTCTCTAATCATCAGACACGCAGGAGGTGCGTTTGGGGGGAAATTATCAAGGATTCGGAGTCTGGATATTTTATTCCCGGAGTCGGAGTTTCAAAAAAATTCACGACTCCGACTCCGGCAGTGCATTTCAAGCACTCACATTAAAAAACCCACTATGCAAGGACGTACTTTCCAAACACTTAAAAATGTTTTCAAAAGACGTTCGGGAACAAAAGACGCGTTCAAAGCACAAACTGCACGGCAATGCGTATTTGATAGCTGATAAAATGTTTTATTCATTTTACTAAATTGCTACATTGACAGATCCAACGCAAAATGCTTCTGAGGCTGTCACTTAAGCATGTCATTTATGTTCTTTTAATAGATTCAGCAGCACATCACGCATTGTTTTTGGTAAGTTTTAATTAGAAGAAATTTTGAAGGTCTTTGTCAACAACTAACTAGAAACAAAATTTGTCAAAAAAATCCTACATAAATCTGGTGCTAGTCACTTAGTCATAAATTTTTTTTCAACTTCCAGGTATTATTTTTATCAGCAGGCATGTTTGTGTAAAGGCCGCTGCAAGTCATGAGAAGAACGTATTTTATTGCTTTTAAGCAATTTACGTTCATGAGTGCAGCTACGTAGCGGAAAACTTTACTGCTGTTCTCAGATTGTTGACGCATGATGTTAAAGGCCTTTTTCCAACAAGTTTGCTTCTGGGTAATTTTGTAATAAGCAACGTTTCAAGCAGCTGATCGATAGATTAAACTCAGATGACAAAGCTGCTTCGACGTTGAAATAAGGTAACACTTGATTGTAGGTTGCAGTACGTGGGTTTGGATGCTATGCAAGAATTTTTCACTGTTTCAGGGTTAAGTCTGCGGTACCAGTAAAGCAAAGTCTTGAAAATATGAGGAAAATTAGCTCCGAAGCAAAAAATGGGTTGCCGGCCGCTATCACGTTAGAGATTGTTGTTAGAAGGGTTGAACGTAAACAACAAGCTCTCGCAGAATCGACAAACTTCCCATCATCACTGGTGCTTCCGGCTTGAACTGAATGATTCACTTCCGTAAAATGGCCCAATCAAAATCAGATGCAGAAGTTGCTGGTGCGCTGCGTCTGAGAACTCCGACGTACAGCACATTATTTACACTGAGACAATATCAAGCGTGCATTTTATCGAACCTTCAGCGTCGACTGTTTCGAGAAACAACGTTACTTGCGTCATAGTTGCCTGAAATGCGGCGGCGACCAACAGCGATATTTCAAAGAGCGCCTTTTAGATTGACAGGAAAAATCTGCAATCACGGCAACAGAATTCTGGATTTCGTGCGAATTTACACGAAGGCTTTTTTCGTTTTGCTGGCCCTTGGGTGCAACCTATTTTAATGAATGGTTGTGCCCTGTTCTACGGCGTGGAGATGCCACCAACCACGGCACTTCGGGCACAAACATCCTCCGCATTAGTTTGAAATGACGTCAACACGTTTTTGTCTGAATTTCGTTCGAAACAAGGAAATGTATCACGTGAAGTGAGATTCGAACTCACCACTTCCAAGCAGGTGGTGTACGCAAACATATTAGGTTGCGTCTAAAAAAGCTCCCAGACATACAATTTATCTGTCTGGTTTGTTACTTTCCAAGGTTGTCCGTGATGCAGTTTATGTTTCAGTGTAGATGCACATTGCGACCTTGACGAAAGTCACTGCATGGATTAATTAGAAATGCCTCACGCAGCGACTGTTATTCCTTGGTCTACGAGAAGATTTTGGTCAGGCAGGAACGGGAACAGTTTTCCCCGGAAAGTTTGGTGCTGCTCTGATATCTGATGTCGGTTATTCTTTCCGTGAAAAGTGCATCCTTGTCGTCTGAAATTCACCAGAATGTTTCCAGTTTTTTCGGACCATCAGTATCATTAAAACCGTTAGCGCCGCACTGTGTTCACAGGATAGGCGTAGCCAGGGGGGCCTACGGGGCCATGTCCCCAAGTTTCAGAACATTTAGGCATTTTGTGCTTTGAGAGGCGGTTTTCCCAACAAAATAGTGTTATTTGCCTAAAATCAAGCATTTTGTCCCCTCAAAAGTTTTGGTCTGGGTACGCTGCTGGTTCAGAGTCTGTCCTGAAAACGGCATTTCCGCGCCCTGTGAATTTGCCTGATTTGGATGAATTTTGCAAATTTTGCTGCACTAAAGGAGGCGGCACTTGAAGCCACGAACCAGTCGCCGCGTACGGTGTGTAAAAGTTGAAATTGTTTCCAATCGAAGGTGAACCTCGCCAGACGTTTGAAGTACCCGATGTGACGTCTCAAAAATAGGCACAGATCGCTGAAAATGCCGTAGACGCAGTCCTTGTACAGTGAGCTTATGTTTATAAGAACGGTAGTGGCATGGCCACGTAGCTACAAGCGAAGTCATGCTGTTGCCTTGCCATAGTTTCTGTTTCTTCACAATTAAACTACAATAATCATTTCGCCATGAAAAAGCGGCGTGAAACTTGCATCAAAAAGCGAAAAATAGATGAGTGTGCGTAAGGGACGTCAAGAAGAACCAGGTGTGCAAAACAACTGGCAAAGTTGCGGGAGTTCCGAGCTTGCTTGGCGCCCGTTGCGGGCTGTCATGCTAACTGCCCATAAGCTGAGTTTGTGAGAACTCGTTGCATATTTTTGTCGCTTATTGAACCTTCAAAAATTTCACCTTATGTGTTTTTTGTTTTCCTTTGATGTTGTGCTTTGTTGGTAAGTACTTCAATCAAATTATTGCATTTTGACTCTTCATATTTCCTCTTTACTTGCACATCTTCAATATAATATGATTTACGCCAATAATAGGACTGACTCAGTAGTAGTTGACCCATAAGGTCTTTCGCCAACTCTTTATGTCTCAAATATGTAATTCACCGCAATTTGCAGAATTCCTAAGTCCTTGTTTACCTTTTTTAATTTAATTTTTTTAGTAACATGCAAATAATTTTCTGCCCTTAGGTGTTTTGTTCTTTTTGTAGCATTTCTTTTATTTCGTAGTTTGAGTCACAAAAATCCACGAATAAACCTACCTACAACCAAATGTAGAAAGTGGTTGGCGAAAAGCATTGCAACAATTTCTCATCGCGACTAAAAATCGCTTTGTAATTGTCTAGGTGATTCCGGTGACCTTGACTCGTTGCTGGTCTACGACCGTGCGCCAATAAGCCTGTTTAGTTGACCAGCGACGCACGCTGACTGTAACCACATTTCAAAAAAAGGAAGTACTACTTACATCTGTTTTCGTACGAAGACAGGTTGAGCGCCTCATGGTTTGCATTTGGTTTGCCTGCAACAACAAAAACACTGTATTTATGTGAATGCTCCTCTCTGCAACCTTTTGCACCATCGATTGCTGCACAGTGTCAGTGACAAAACATGCCGGCTTTGCTTATCTCGTTTGGCAGACAATTGGTTACGAATCCCGTGCAGCAAAAAAGAAACTATCACCTAAATCTGACTGATGTGGTATGTTTGGCGGTCAGGTAATATGGTTATAACGACGCTTTGCTGCACGTTTAGCGAATCAAAACCCTTCAACGTGTTTTTGCGACAATATTTCAACACAACAGACCAGTGTGTGGACCATGACTACAATTTCCATAACCAAGAAAAGTAAATATATTGGAATCAGTTGAGGTGGAGCATGCAGAAGTCTTAGCACAGCGACATCCTGAAGAGATCATTTTGGAAGTATACGGAATATGAGAACTATTGTTGACAACTTTGGGTTCTAACCCGAAGCTGGAAGCATTCTGGTTTCGTGAAGATTTGACAAGTTGTCTTACTTTGTCTGTCAGCGTCGTAGAGCTTACCTGGTGCCTAAATTTATGAGCTGAGAAAAATCATTTCAAAATGAAGATAAGAGGGCAGAAAAAATTGTCCTTGGGCTGTGTCTCGACGACCGAAAAGTAAACGCACGTTAAGAAAAACAGCATGTGGATGAGGCACGTCCAGTGTGCCCAGGGTACGCCAGTGAGACTGCGGTTCAACTTCCAGGATATAGCTGTTTCGATGAGGGCCAATGAAAGGACCCCTTTACTTTGAAGGCTGAATGCGACGAGCCTCAATGAGTCGGAGGCGCTAAACCAATCTGCGCTGGCGAACGCAGACGAGTTACCGGAAGCTTGCCGGCACGTTTGCAGTGGAAAAGGTGTCATGTTGCGTGGAACTCCTGCCAGTTGACGAGCGAGGCAGACAAAGGGTTTGGTGGTATCAACACACCAAGCTATTTACACTGTCAGCGTGTTCATTTTACAAATATCTACACGTTACGCTCACTTGTTGACAAACGTACACCCGTGAAAAGCAAGGAAGTGCACGCTGTGTTTTACTGATTCATTTGTCGGTGTATGGCGGGTGGTGCCAATTTAAAAGTGCTTTGCTCTACCGTAAGGCCTGGGAAAATGTGTTTGCTAAAGCTGACGGCATGATAGTTTCCAGTTATTCCAAAGAGACTTTAGGTTTGCAAAAAGAAGGGCCAGATTTAGAATACATGGCAGTATAGCCAACGAAAAGCGTGCCTTGAATGGTTTTGCGGGGTTAAACGAATACAAAGTCAACAAAATTAGCAGTTTAAGCTAAGAGGCCGTGCTAGTACACAAATACGCAATGCTGCATAACCTATGTTTTACAAGCACCCACTTGCTTCTTCCCAGCAATTTATCCCAGCTGATACACCAACTATCTGCTTAAAACCGTTTGCTTGCCAATGGTTTACGAAACTTATAGGCGGTTTACAAACCTTAATCAATCTTAGCTTAGGATGCAACTGTTTCTGAACAAACACTACTCAGTGGTTGCCATGTTTACAAAGGTTTTGGTAAAAAATGGTAAAGCTCCATTGTAAGTACGATGTGCTAACGCTAAGCCACAAAACAACTGAGTTCGTGAATTAGACATTTTCAGAAGTTCGCAGATGGATATGTTAGATGTCCAAGGAGACAGGCAAGAAAAAATATTAGAGGGTTGCTGCGTCAATGTTTGCTCCGTATAACCTTTGCCACTGCCATCAAGCTGTGGTTGGGGAAATACGTGAGAAGAGGTACACCGATTTTAAACAAATCAGTCAAGTGCCGCGGATTCGTTTCGAAAAATTTTCCAGCGCACTGGCATTGAGGTGAATGCTGGTTGATGCTTCGCAGCAGCAAAGCAAGTTGTCCGCGAACATGATTCCTCATTCAGGACGCTGGTTCTGTGCCGTTGCAGTGAGCTGTACAACAGTCATCGGATATCTGCTTGCAGTGGTTTTAACTCACATACTGCATACCGATCAGAACACAACTTGAACGAAACAAATGGAGCCAGTTTCTGTTGCGCCGTGTTTATCTGCGAGCCGTGACAACGGCAATATATCGCCTGCCGAGCACTTAACCCAGCCCGGTTGCCGGTCAAGCGCTGCTTGTCTGACATTCTTGGCCACAGAACCCTTGGCTGTAGTTTTAATATTCCGGATCTAAATGACACGGCAAAGTCATCTTAAATTGCAGCGTTGAGAGGGCAACAGAAGCAACCGTGTTTTGAAGCGAGCATATTCTCAGCCCTTCCTATTCTGCGTGACGTAAGTTTAAGAGGTAAACTATTTGTGTCAAGAAAAATGTTGGTACTCTTGTTTTATTGAAACATGCACAGGTAAAAATGTAAGTCAACAGATCAATTGGCTATTTATAGCGCTCGTGGCGTAACAATGGATGTCAACTCTCTGCCTCGATCCCATCAAACCACAGACAAACTTGTTGCGTTTTTTTGTTTTAAGACCCCAAAAGTGAAAATAACGAAGTCATTTCAGCTGGGGGATGACAGTTCATAAACCACACAAAGAGCCAACGAATTTGCATTTTAAGTGAAGGCCCATGCTCATGCAAAACACGACTCGTACTTTTTAGTGCAGTCACTTCCTACATAATATTTGCAGCTTTGAGGGAAAGCTGTTTACACCGGCTTATTTGCGACACCAGGTGTGTGAAAATTTATCGCAAGATTTCATTTCAAAGGCATGCAGCCAAGAAAGTGCAATTACGCGGAACAACAAGATCTGACCGATCCGGGGGTCGAAAAATTTGACAGGTTATTGTCGATCTCGTGGAATCTTGAATAAACGGTTGATGCCTTTGTGCCAATAACTGACCATATACGTTCGGTACTACGAACCAGAACGATTCGCTAAAATGATTAAAAAGTGCAAAAGAGAATAGAATCGAAGTTGTAGAGAAGAGCCAGAAAAGGTCATTATTACGAACAGGAAATATCAAAAACATGTTAGCATCACGCCATTACTACTGGAATCGTTACACGGTTCAATTATTACTACCTCCACTTCACACATTTTTTATCTATTGCCCTGCGGACCGGACAAGGCAGGCCAAGAGGATGTTCTTGGTCTGCTGCCGTTGTGTTGGCCAGTAAAAGCAAAAAAGTAAGCTGGCATACGACCGTAAACCCGGACGTATGGTCGCCCATTATATAAGTAGCCCAAAAAATAAAATCGCACGGTCTGAAACACTGCGTCTCTTCTAACACACGTTCGTCTTTATGTTTAGCAGCAGCCAGCACCACACATGCTTCTTCACAGATTCAAAATGAAAAAAGGAGCAGCTCACAATATTTGGCTGTTTCAATAGCGATCAACTGGGGGTGGAATGTTTTGCTGGCTTCGTGAAAGCACTTGGCAGCTGCTCTGTCGCATTCACACAACTTGTCTTGGTAGGGAGAGTTCTTTGCTGAAGAAAAAAAACACGCGAAAGTATTTAAGCGTCACGCGGAGAACAGCGTCTTTTACTTGCAAGCATGACAACCGCTTCACTTACCACAGACAACTTCGCCCTCTTTGCAGTAGCTTTCGTAACTCTGAAGCAACTGGCCTCCAATCAACCACAAGCTTTCCCAGAAGTTTTTCCTGACGCTGCCAGCTTCATGGTAACACTGATCGTGTTTTTCGCAGCACCTGGGAACGTCGTTTTGTTCGTCAACAAGCACAGGAGTATTAAATTAATTAATAACCTACCTACGCTCAAGGCCTACGAGAGGGATTACGAGAGATACATCGTACCCGGGCCCGGTAGGTGTAGGGACCCGGGGAAGTTAAAGTACGCATGATCAAGCCTAAAATCATATCAGTGTGAGCCAACTGCCAGTATAACAATTAATGTATTTGTAAATCTTAGCATGACAGCTCATTCTGATCACTATACAAACAAGCTATACGAGTTTCGACGAGGGTCCAAGAAAATAAGGGGTCCCAGTGTCAGTCTTCGTAACCCATGGTAAAATTTCTCTCGGAGGCCCTGCCCACGCGGAGGCACCTTCTACAACGGTTTTACTCCTAATATTTACTTAGCGTGTGATTCTAACACAATCTAACAGACAGGGCCTAAATGGATGCCCGGAGGAAGTTGAAAACGTCAGTGAAGACCAGTTCAGATGTAAGTTAGATGCGTAAACTTCACATGCGGTAGTTATCCGAGCGCCACAGCCAACATCCATCTGTGAGCGATTCGCATTCCAGACCTTCGAGAATAGGTGGCCTAAGTGATTGAAGTTTTTCGAACGACGATCACATGAGTTGCAGGAATGAATTTTTCTTGACTCAAGCTTGCAGAATTTGAACCGTTATGATGTAACTGAACCTCTTTTTTGAAATTTCGAATCTTTTTTCTTCATGTTAGGGTTTTATTACGCTTAGTATTACATAAAAATACAGAGTGATCAAAAGGATGGGAGCAATGAACAAAGTGGTCAACGTGTTCTTTAAAATGCACTGCAGTTCTCGCGGCAACTTTCAACACTTCGGCCCGCCATCCAACTATAGACGCTGTAGACAAGGGATCTGAAATTCATGGAAAGAAAAGGACCAATATAAAACAAACAGGTGTAGTCGGTCAAAATTAAGGCCATACACTGACTTGCAGCTACACACCACGCACATCATGCAATTAAATGCCCAAATAGCCCTAAATCGGCGCCTTGCTTGTATGGGAACTGCATTACACCTTCTAACATGCTGAACTGAGTCAAAGCAACGTTTTCACGGAAGGAAAAGGATGACTGAGCACCACACATAATTAGCTCGAGGGCGGCCTGCAGATGGTTGTTTGAAACCCTTGTTTCAGAGAGTATGGCATCTTATATGTCTTCCTCGAATCGCTTTCAAACCTTGCGATTTACTGTTGCTAGATATTCAATTGAGCTGTGCGATAATCCTATTCTGAAACAGACTGACTTTATTTAATCAACAGCTGTGGAAAGAGTGAAATTTGGACTTTTCTTGCCGAATGTTCAAACTTTTGTGCTCTGCTGCATCTGGCGACCCTGATGATAATTGGTCGTTGCTGATCGAATGCAGAAAATTTCAAGTTACACAGGATCGTGAAACTACAAAACAAAAATTAAGTAAATAAGAGTTTTCTTTGGTACAACTTGTACAGCCTACAAAAGATCACGCCGCATTTTTATCATTGTACGTCATACGTTCTCTAGGTTCGTTCAAAGTTTGCATCAAGCTTGCTAAATTTTGTTTTTCAGCTGAAGTCTCCGCATGACGTGAAAGAGTCTTTGAAGGTACACAATAAGAAAGTGACGAGCTGCACTGTCCGCCTATTTCGGAATCGAGTCGTTTGGCAAACAGAGCGTGGTGAAAGAAATCTCGTGATTTTTACGTCAACTGCAAAAGAGTCAAGTGTTTTCACAGTGTCTTTTGTAGGCCACTGGTAATTTGAACTCTTCGCCGCAAAAACCGTGGTCTGTGAATATTGTTCCTTACCGCGGAATCGATGCGTAATGAGAAAACGGCTGGTCAATCGCTGATATGCATTTTATATATATATCATCTCAAGCCGAGGCCCTCAAGAAGCAAATGGAGCATCTCCTACTTGTCAGTCGCGTCGATTGGTACTCCACTGCCGGAAAACCCACAAAAACATCCGTAGTCGCCATATGTTCCCAACACAATGATGTCTGGCTGGTAGCATCGGATGGCATTGTGGAAGTCGACGGCGCCTCGTCTCAGCCGCTTCAGTATATTGTTTTTGGCTGAAAACAACGCCAAGCAACATGTTACAAGGAGTCGTAAACGGTTGTCAGCTGCAGGCAAACGTTTTCGCACCAACCCGTTGGAGAGGGCATCTAAGGCTAAACATAAGTACTGCTGGCGACGAAAAAGTCGTCTCGGACGAGAATTTTTTTTCACGTTTACTGACGCTACGCCAGGGGTGGGCAATTAATTTTGCTCGGGGGCCACTTTGACAAGGCCGTGTTGACGGAGGGCTGTACCTTCTTGCGGAAGTGGAAGCAAGTCTCGGTTTACAGCCTCAGTACTAATATTTACTATGAGAAGTTGGAGGAATTTCAGATTTTAAGATCTTCCTGAATGCTTCTGTGGGCCACTGAAAAGGCTGTGGTGGGCCACATTTGGCTCGCGGGCCGCTATTTGTCCACCCCTGGTATATGCAATGGCTCTATCAAACCTCAAAAGTATAATATTCTTGTATGACTTCATGCTTCCTCAAAATAGTATAGATTATTCGTCAATGAAAGTATATCTTCAACACCACGGAACATGTGCGTTTTTATTCACATCTTTTGCGTCAACATTGGTCATTGAATTCAGCAGGTAAGAAAAACACTTTCATTTCAAATAAAACATTGTTTGGTGAGCAAAGGACTGAAACCAACAAGAACTGTTTTAACCTTTAGTTGAAAATGCTTCTATTGGAACTATGATGCAAGCAGGTTGTCCGCGACACCACTGGCGACTACATCTTCGCGACAAAGTTGTATACGAAACAGCGGAAACAACGCAGCAGTCCATTTGCGACTGACGGTAAGTCTTAACTAATCAAACACTACTCCAATCGATGATGTTCACGATTACCTTCAAACAAGTATTCCACCGGCCGTGGAATTGCTTCGACGTAAAAGGTGGTAGTGACCAAAGTCAGCAAATAACCAAGAAACACCAGCTTGTGCCTCAGCATGATCGTTCTTAGCCACAGACCAGTCAAAGTACAGACCTATCACCAACACTCCTACAGCAAGTGGCGTCGGCCATAAAACAAACCGCTTATTAAAAGATTTGCACAAGTACACAATAACGGTGGTTGCGCTGCGAACATGCTGAGGGTATTTAGTTGTTAACGTGACTTTGCACTTGGTGCCTGACTTTCCACGGTACCCAGTTACTTTTTCGCGCTTTATTACGTCAGTTACTGCTTAAAAAGTGGCGCCAAAAGCACGATCCAGTAACGTGCAAAAAAAGGCGGGGGGCATTCGTTGCTGATGCGCATGCCTTACTAAAAGATAAGGTGGCGTTGAGATGTTTGAAACACTATCCTTCCTTACCGGTTGGTGCGAGCGTTTCCGTTTGGAGGGTGGATAAAAATTCGTACAGCAAATTTCACAAGCATATTTAAAAACTGCTTCATGAATCTTTGTTCAAGCTTTTGCGATTACAAAAACGCATTTGTGCAAGTATATTTATTTCGGTGTGTTTTAATATACGGTCGCGACGAAAACCAATTTTATAAAAATCAAAAGCTGTGTACATAGTTATACGCTGACTAGGGCAGTGTCACGATTTTAAAGAACACATGGAAGTAGTTGAAAAGCGTGATTTGAAAGAGAGCAATTTGAAGTCGTGTATAGTAGGCTGAGTGTTGTTTCGGTGCTTTTCATTGTATAAAAAGTTGATTTTCGTCACTCCTAATCCCATGTGCCGCTGCAATATACCACGATATACCACAATATATTGCAATATACTGCAATATACCACGATATACCACAATATACTGCAATATACCACGATATACCACAATTTACTGCAATACACCACGCAATAAACACTTTCGGAAGTCAAATCCCATGCTGGGAACAAAATCTGTTTTCGCACTCAGTGCGAAATGCACTACTACGTGAATTTACTGGTTTTGGAACTGACGTAGCATAGTCCGTAGAGGTCAACGCTAATAAACGCTCGATGGCAAACATACTTTCGCATATAAATCTAACTAAATGTCATATTGTTTCTAAAACGCGTAAGGCTTGCTTGGTTAGGCCGTCGCGTTTGCGCAAAAGTTCCAAACACATTTTTACCGAGGGCCACATCAGCATCATCGTTGCTCTCAGGAGCTACTTTAACTGTTAAGATAGTGTAAATGCGTATATAAAGCTGAGAACATGCTTTGCTGCTTGACGGATGAAAGCTGCAGCATTTTGCAAATAGATCCACAAAGCTTTTCCAAGGGCGTAACATAATCAAAACGCGTGGCCGGATATGCCGCGGGAAAGCAGCATTGACTGACTTCAACACGCTTCTTACGCTCTTGCGGGGCGTATGAAATGACTTGACAGACCACATTTTGCCAGCGAGTTGAGTTTTGCGCATGCGCATTAGAGCATCACAAACGGGCCTCAAGCAAATGCGATAACGTCATTTATCGATAAAATCGAAGACTGTTTTAGGCAATCTCTGGATGCCATCGATGCATTGAGGTGGTGGCAGGAAAGATCGTGTGAAAGAATCTATATGTAATGCGGTGGGAGCTGGTAGCAAGGAAACACAAGTATGGGGCTGCCAATGTGAATTTTTTGAAAACCCCACGCAGACCCATTTGTGAACAGAAACGCCTGGTAAGAAAAAACACAAAATTAGGAGATGGGCTTTCTGCTATCTGGGCATAGTCAATCACAAAGTGGGGCCGTCCCTGCTGCACATGCATACAGATCATGTGCTAAGCAAGGCTATTACCAAACTATTTTTAATCCACTTTTTCCACAAGGAAAACCAATAATTTTTTCAAAAGGGGTGCTTCTCTCTGCGAAGAAAAGTTATTTTAACTCCAACACTGGGCCGTCGCCATTTGAAATCGGTGCCCCCCATTTCACGTTTGGCCCCCCGGTTGCTGCATAAATCCAATACTGTATTTTAAAAATGTGCTCCCCTTCTGGTTTTTGGCCCCCGCTGCTGCTAAATCCTGGCGACGGGCCTGCTCCAACATCCAATTTAATCAACAACTAAACATACGGAAAACACATAATAAATAACGCATGAAATGATGAGAAATATGTAGATGAAGAACAAGTGTTAGCACATTGCGCAAGAAAAATGAGTGACAATGCAAAATTGATTTAACTGATTGATAACAACATTGAATTATTCTATTTTCACTTGCAATAGTACCAAGCACAAAATATCAGGCTTCTTTGAATTCAAATATCGTTCAACTACTGCTAATATTTGTGTAACGGTGATACCAGTGCTTCAACCTAACTTAACTGAAAATTTCTGAACTTTGATAATCAAGACTTTGCACCTTGACAACTTATCTTGTGTCCATCTAAAACTTTATGTCGAACCAACCTGCATTTGTTCGCATTTTTAAGGACAATCTGGCAGTATTTGCAATAATTAAAATCTTTCCTTCGCTGTCCTACTATAGCCAATCTTTACGATCTGGATCTTTTAGCCACGCTACTTAAAATTGCTGTGTGGAGCAGATCATCCTTTACTTTGGGTTGCTTCGCTGGTGCAGTATATCTGTGAATGCAACTCATACCAGATTTCTATAATTCGTAGCTTATTCATCAGTTTACTTACCCGCAGAGACTACTCAAGACCAACCATACGATTTATAAACCATAAGATTTAACCATAAGATTAAGAAAAATGACACTAGTATTCTACAGTACGTAGTACCATACTTTTAATCTGCGCTACGCAGTCAAACATTAGGCCCGCATCTTCAGCAGACAAACCCAGAACCCCAGATCTGGGGACAACCCTGGATTCGGCAGCCTTGAACGCAAGCCAACAGAAAGGACCAGAAAACGTCTCGGCAGCAGTTTCCCGATAAGACGCAACGAAAGCGCGGCGGCAAGAGCGAGCATTGCGTCTAGGGCGCTGATCTTCGAAATCCTCTGCTTGTCGAACAAAACTAATTAATAACACGGAACGACGAGACTGCGACCACAGCCTGTGACGTGCTCCGTGCTCCGTGCTAGAACTCCGCAAAACATTCCAGCACGACGCTACCGGTTGAGACATTTCATCAAAGGTAAACCAGTTAACTTAGGACAGTTCTTCAGCAAACCACCTTTTCGGTGCCAGTACTGCAACGAGCCCAAGTTTAAATATCAAATACGCTCCCAGTTTTATTAACAAAGCAGTAAGAAAAATCATAGCAGCGGCTTCATAAGCTCCGCAAAGGGTGTGCTATTTATTGGATCGAGGCAGGTCTCCAACAAGAGGAACTTCATTCAATGGCACCGACCCTACACGACACGAACAAATCTGGTTTTCATCACATGGGACGCAGAAGTATGAAATTCGGCGCACCAGCATTGATCATCGAAAAATGAGAAGGCACAACGCTTTAATCTGTTGCTTGACTATGGGTGATACACTGCCCTTTCAATCCGCCTGTTCAGTCTGATGAGACAAAAAGAGTCTGCTTGCCGAGACCAGAAGTGGGGAAATGCGGCAATCTACAAGATTCGAAACGACCCGTGGCCCGTGCAAATCTACAGCAAATGAGAAAAAATCAAGTTACTTTTTGCTTTTATTTATCATGTGGTCAATATGTTGTATTATCTTAGAAGTCATCACCCGATTTTGAAAGATGCGGCGCTTTGACGTTTCGTGGCGACACTAGCCGGGACTGAAACAGTTTCAAGAACGAAAGCACTGTTCTGGCGGGTCTCCATGTTTTGGTATTGGAAGGAGCCTACAGTACACGGAAGAGCCAGATGCATAAACGCAACGCAAACGGTTGCAGTGAGGCAAACTTTTTCGGAGGGGCGAGGAGAGGGTAACAATTTTGCTCTAAGCTCTTGCAAACTTCTGATTGAAAATATGCCAACTCTACTTTCGCTCACCAACTTGCGCCAAATTCAAAACAAATTCTTAAATTTTCACCTAATTACTCCAAACGTGCAATTGTTTGTATTGCAACATGACTTTAGGGGGGAACCAATTGCTAAATGTGTGCTGACAGTACAGGCCTCCAACTGGCGACGACCCTGCAACTGTTGCAGAACATGTGCCCAGAGGGACATATGTGGTACTCCATTATGCAGCTGTGGTACTCCATTATGCTCCATGGGTAATTGTATTGCTTCGTCACGATTTGTGTGGATAAACAGTGTTTTTGCCTCTGCTACCTGCCTCTGTTATGTAATGTCATGCTTGCTGCATTGCTTTCTCCCTCCTAACCTCTATTGTCACTTCTCTCTCTACACGCCTCACCTGTTCATCTGTACATAGAACATACCTCTACTCTTCACTCATTGTTTGCACACCATCATCTGTGTTGTGCAAATGATTGTTATGTGCAGTATGTAATTTAACGTTTGTGTACCCTTTTCTTCGATTGCTTTCTGTTTTTGTCTTTGGTCTGCCACGTCCTGATTTTTTTCCTATGTTTTTATGATCTTATATTGTCTGTCTTTTCCTGTGTTTTTGATGTTGGTTCTGTTTTTTTGTTTGGCATGTTCTCGTACACAATTCGCCATATGTTGTCTTTGTGAAATTGGCTTTATCTATTATGGTTCATTACTGAAGCGCAGCCTTGCCTACTTCAGCCACTGGGCTGTTTCACAGCGAAAGAAAGTGTTTTTTCTTTGCGAAATGAAGAACACAAGCAAATAGCCACAAAACGTGATTGAAAAAATTTGTCTGCTGCTTTGCGGCAGGATGTCACGTTGAGTGACTTGGGGCGCGAAGAGACTTTTGTGGTAGAAATGCTTCAGCTTACTAAGCATTTCGTCTTTTTCTCATAAGTTCATCTGAAAGTGTACACACCCCTTTTACTTATAGGGTATATATATATACACTAATACTCGCATTTTATTAATAGATACGTGTGTTGCAATATCCATACGTTTCCACTTTCGAGGTTAACGTTCGGCGCTTTGTTTACTGAATTTTGTTTAAATCAGTTTTTTTTTTAAAGGAAAATATTAGGCACCTAGTATGGACGAGTAGGGACCCGATTTCTCTGATTCTACGGACCCGATTTTCTCTGATTCTAGGGATCTGATGATAATTTTCTCTGATCTAGGGACCCGATTTTCAATTCTAGGGGCCCGAATCGGGTTCCTAAAACACCTTTAAAAAAACTTTTTAAATACATAATTTCGTTTAATGTCGAAAGTAGTCGTTTTAGAAACGTCTAGATTGACTTCATTCTGATCAGCGGTTCAGCGTTGTTATTTTCAACACTATTTGGCAAGCCTCCGGAAGTTTTTACAAAACATATTTTTCAAAATAAAAGTTCACTTCTGCATGGACAAGTTTTTTCCATTGAAGTTATACGATCCTTTATAAAAACGAGCAATGTCCCAAGGCGAGTTAAACACCTGCCGTCCATCAAATGCACGCCTCTAAAAGAAAAGGATTTACAAGCAGACATGGATGACTAAAGCAGTTGATGGGCAAACCTTGGCCTGCGAAGCCTAAGGCAATGGTTCACGAAAGTAATAAATCGCCTAGCACACGCCTAAAATGGCTGGTGAGGACAAAAGCAATCGCCTTCCTACGCCGGAATGCACCACATGGCCTACTGGGAGAAAGTATTAAGAGTAGTGATAACCTGTGGAAGTTCCCACGGCCTTACAAACCACCCGGTGTCAAGCGAAATTTCTGACCTGCGAAATTTCTGATTTCACGCCATTTGCGCATGCACAGAGTAATACTGTACATATCAAATACGCTGAGAAAACTGATGATTAAGGCACAGGGTTTGGTGTTTCGGTAAATGCGTCGGGTTAGGGTTAGGAAAAGAAAAATAATGGAGGTCTAAGACTAAGTCCAATATTTTCCAGTGGTTACAGTTATTCCCGTACTGTAATTTGTTGTGGGTATCTGACATTTAACCTAGAACTGTTAGTTTACACAACACACATCAAAAATGTAATCACCAAACTTTATTCCTTTACTCTGAGAAGCAGAATAACTGACGTGACAAGCAATAATATGTCATAAATTTCGCCGAGGTCAGAAATTTCGCTTGACACCGCGAATCAGTTAGTTTCCCAATCACTGGCCTACTGTTCAGACACTGCACACGTCAATCAGCAATCACTAGTTTGGTGAGTTTTCCCATGCAAAGTCGTAACCTAATGAAAGGTGCATGTACTTAGAACACTGATCAAATACATGATAGATTGCAAAAAATATTGCGTTGATGTAAAACTCAAAATCTGCCCAACTCGACACTATAACTCCCTGTTAGTCGCATGTTGAATATTGGAACTCGAATACAGTGTGTAAGCCTGACGCCACACATTTAGATGTTAATACTGTCTCAGTTCAAACTGCAAGAGATAGGAAGCTGGAAATTGCAAACCACCTGGCACTATGTTTAACATGACTACAACAACACACTGTCTTTCTTGGGACATTTCCGCACAACTCAGGCTAACCCGCTCGAATGTGGATGCTCGTTCGTGCTGGCCGTGAATCATCACGACCGGCGGATTGCAAGGTTACTATGGGACAACTTGCACGTGTACGATACGCTCGAGTAATCACCGAATGCTCTTCAGCTGACACTTCTGTTCGGGCGAACAAACGGCTACCCTCGCGTGTGCTTGGACTGACGCATTTTTACCCACTCTGTAGCAACATTCGTTGTCCCAGGCAGCGTCAACAACATTTCAAACAAAAATCTAGCACTTTTTTTCGCCTGTACAAGGTAAAATCTAATGAGAGTTTGCATACGTAACATTTCCAAATTAGCACAACTCTGAAAACATAGCACATTGCTAAATTTCTTTCTTACGCAGTTCATTTTTCTCAAAGCAGCAAACCCATGCAAACGCTAAACTTATCCAAAGTAGTTTGACTCTTTTTGTGACGCGCACAGGTATTTATAGACTCAAGTAACTGGTCTCCAAAAAGGCGACGCAGCGAAATGTATCCGCCAATTGCTTAAGAGGAAATCGGTTTCACATATCACAAATGTGCGCATCCTTACTCCTGAAATCTGCAAGCAATGCTTATAGGTGAAATGTTGAGAGGCTAAACCAGGCCTGCCCAACCTTTTGCAGTGCGCGTGGCGGGCCGCATTTTGTCGCTGACTGTCACCGCGATGCGCAGCTGCTGACTGGAGCAATAACAGTTTCTAAAACCGTATTTCGGCGTTTTGGTTTGAGGTCAACCAGCTACTGTAATACACTGAAAAGGCCTAAATTAGCAATGTGACTGACACCATTACACTTTCAAGTGCATTTTATTTTAACAAGCATTTAGCACTCAACCACAACCATAAATGCTAGAAATATGTCAATGAGCGGATTGCCACTGTTTTTCTCTGACCAAGTAGGCTAGTTGATATCGGTTTCAATCAAGGCCTCCTAATGAGAGATCAAGGCCTCTCCCTCTAGGCCAGTGGTGCTTAACTGGGGGCGCACGCCCCAAGGCCAGGGGCCGTCAATAAATTTCCAGGGAGGCGCGAGTCCTTACACGCCCTATAACATGAAAATTTTGATAAATGAATGTACTAATAAATACATTTGTTTCTACAGCTTATTTAAAGTCAGCGGGGCTTGAAACAAAGGACAATTAGGCTACTTAAAGGAGGCGTGGTAGAAAAAAGATTAGGAACCACTGCTCTAGGTGGCCTTGCTTCGATAGATGTTGACGCCAAGCGTAAGCATTGTTTAAGATGGCCATCCGTTATGGAAGATCGGACTTTGGATTTGGTTTGTTTCATACATGAAAATAATTGTTCGCATATGTTTGTGTTGCCGAACAGAGAAATCAGCCGTGCTGCGTTTTCCCTCAGGCCAGGTAAGTTTTCTGAGGACACATACTTGCGATAAAAGTCATCAGAGCGGTGCTTCGTTAAACTTGCTTTTAACAAATTCGTTTCACTGCAAATCAATCAGCTTCATTTGAAGCTCTGTTGGAGCATCTTCAGTTTCAACTGAAAACGGTTGCGAAGCGAAGTTCATCTCCTGCTCTCGATCGTTAACGGGAGTCTTTGAATCGTTCGTCACATTCCTTCTGCAGTTGTGAAAATCATTCCACAAAATTTGGTGCGTAGTCATTGCATTTCAGTTGCTCCATTACTGGAAAATGAGAAAGATTCTTGTCGCAGACCTGCTTGGTTAAATGTTGGAATTTAGCCTCAAACACATTTATCTTACTGAAATGAATATAAACTAGCTACCCTCTTTGTTGGTGCTTCAGATTCACAATCATCAGATGTGAAGAAATATCAGCAAAGAATGCAAAATCTGGGCTGAATTCGGCGTCGTTAAATTCAAGAATGGGTTTGTTTTTTGAGGTCATAAACTCTTGAAAAGCGTCTTAAGTTCTGCGATTCTTTTGAGCACTTTAACACATCTTAACCAATGTACATCGCAGCAGTAAATCACATCACCATGATCAGATTCCCATTCTTTTCTCAGAAATTTCTGGAACTGACGGTGGCTTAACCCTCATGAGGTGTACTGTTGTAGTTATCACCGTTATCACGGTTTCAAACCGCGAAGACTTGACACACAAAATTTTCTGGTGGATGATGCAGTGATTTAATAAATGCACTGTCGGACCTATGCTCTTTTTCTAAAAGCGCGATTAATCCAGAGTAAAGTCTTCGACGCTTTTACGGCAAACGTTCTCAACTGCATCTGTTATGCAGCTTTTTACAAAACATCTATCACTGAAATGTTTCGAATTTTTAGAAATTCACTTAGCAATAGCGTAACTAGCCCTAACGAAGCCTTCACTTTCAGCAACAACTTCTCTGAACACGGCTTCCTGCGAACGCACGGATTTCAGAAACCCCTTCACTTTATCTTCCCGTTGGTGACCTCAATTTTTTCAAAGTTGGAATGCTTGCTAGTGTAGTGGCAACTTTAAGTTATACTCTTTCATTACGGACATTGTTTCCTGACAGATTACGCAGAGAGGTTTGCCATAATTTTCAATTAAGAAAAAATCGTTTGTCCAACTCTTAGAAACTGCGTCCCTCATCGACGTAAGAACGTTTTCTGCTGGTATTTGAGGCCATGATACACTGACGTGTACTGCACAAGCTTAAGCAATAAAGCAAGTGTTCTATTTAAGCTGAGAAAGAGTAACTTGTGAAACGATTATTTTTTATGGCATCACAACGACGCAATCTTAGGCGAGATTTATAATCAATCCTACATTTTTACGCTAATGTTTACATTAATCACTTAAATGATATTAAGTAATGTTCTTGCATAACACCCACACAGCCAAGAGGAGATTATTTTCCTACATTGGGTTTTCCACATTGAGCACAATCGCTACTGCCGTGTAGAGAATGGTAACATATCCACGAATACTTTTCCAGACTGCTGTCACCAGCCGTCTGGAAACCATCGCGAGAGTTTTCCCAACAGCCACGCTAGCAGGTAGACTACCGCAAATCCATTCATCAGCCCCTGGATAGAATGAATAACAGAGTTACGACGGGCTGCTTTTAACTTTCTTCCATCATAATGCGCAACGTAGAGTGAGCACAAAGCATCGCATGTCAAAAGTTCACTCGTGTCGATGTAACTCAAAAACACAACACAGCTATTGATATTGCTAGTCAATGCAGTACTACTAATTCTCATCCAGTTTCGCGAAACACACAAAATGCTTCGCGAGCCGCCAGTTGGGCAGCCTTGGACTAAAGCAAGCACACTTAAGACTAAAATGAATAAATGAAAACAGTAGGCTAAAAACTGGAACATACGCCGTTCTCAAATAATAATTGCTCTCACCCAAACTGAAAAACTATCCCTCATTGCTGTATTTACAGAGTTGATTATTTTAAGATGGCCATCCGTTCATTTATTTAATTTTTAAGATAACCTCAAACATTTTTTTAGTTGGAGTACATGCTGTAATTTCTTCCAAGTATCACTGAATTGTAAATGATAATTTCATTTAATACCCACTTTTTTCACTTACCGGTACTCGTTTCTTTTTTACGTTCGAAAACGTGTTGGTGGACGGCTTTAAATGCTACGCTTGCTTGCAGCTTCCGTATATTCTGCTATGCCTGGTATAGCAAGTTTGCGGTATTACGTAGCTGATACTGATTTGGTCTTTATCATGACTTGGGAATCTTGCAATTTTATCTATTGTTGCGTTTGTTTGTTTTGTTTTTATTCGTTAATTGCGGAAATAAACTAACTAAACTGTCAACATCGTAGCAAGTATCAAACCTCTTTTACAAGTTTCAACTTGCAGTAGCTATGAAAGTAAGTTTTAGTCAAAAATTTGCATTGTTTGTGGTTATCACCAGAAAGCCCTCCAGGCTCCAGCTATCCATCTAAAAGAGTAGTTTGCCATAAGAAAACTAAACGTGATCGAGCAATTTTAAAATATTCCATTACCAAAATAAGACAAAAGGAATGGAGTGTTCGACTGTGGTTCACACATACGTTTAATGTGTAAAAGAATAAATGCACTAACGAGCACAAGCGTGGGAGTCAGAAGTATTTTTTGCAGGTGGATGCCAAAAGCATTTTTCCATGGGGGGCCAACAGTGATGAAATTTCATTTTACCAACTATATGATATGAGAAAAACGTTTTTCTACTAAAAATTAACAGGAAAATATAAAATTGCAAAATCCAGAAGGAAAAATTCCCTGCCCCCCATTCTGACGCCCATGGTCGCATATTTATACCACATATATTGTTATGTCAACATCCAAAGAAAATGAAATTTTAAATTTTTGTTTGTTACCAGTGAGTTTTGTATGCTTTTTGGTATTCTCAGAAGGGCGATAAATTAAGTGTGCTTATTTGTGAAGTTGCCCGAAGTTGTTAAGAACCAATTACAGTCAGACTTTTAGGAGTCAGAGGAGCCGGTGTGCAGTTGCAATGCACCATCTGGCATGTTTGCTCAATTTTTGGCCATCCTCTCACAGCCTTTTATTATCTCATATGCGTCAACATCACGGCTTACATTCAAGGTCGCCTCCAGATAGGGGTTGCTGTGATAGTGCAAAAATCGCATTTTTGCGTTATTTGGTTATCGGAGCTAGCGATGAACTTTTTTAGGCATTCGATGAAATTTAGCAAGAAGTTTGAGCAAAAGCTCGGAAAAATTTGTTTTACTTGTTTTTTTTCCAAGTTTAGTTTCGGCGCAACTATTCGATTTTCATTCCAATGCAAATTCCATTTTTTGTTTTTTCGTACACAATAACGAAAACGGGACGAGGAGCCAGTTTGCGCGCTCGATCTGGTGTGACGCACCGTTTTTGACCAGCGATATAAAACAGTTTGCTGATTATGAAGGCCGTTGTTCTTTATGACGTCGAGTGTGATCTTATTTACGTCATTGGTTGGCACGTTATTGCTACAAATGCATGGTTCATCTTTTGATTAAATCTACTAACGAAGCCGTTTGCGTGCACCTAAATTCTTTTGCTTTTCTGACATAATCAACTTGGCCCATTGTTTGAAATAGCGCTGGCAATAATTCTTGGCCGCTGTTGAATGAAATGGTGGTGCAGTGCTCCCAGTTAACCTAACTCTAACCTCCGAACTGCAGGGTACAATTATCTTACATTGATCCAATACGCTTTTAAGTGAAACACCACGTTTTTCACAAATTATACCTTTGTCAGCAGTACCTTTGACAAATTTTCCCAAGGTGCAGTGTCGTCAACATCTCTTCGTCTTGTTCCGTTCTCAACCACTTTTGCCAACTTTACAAAAAGCAAATATACCAAAGTGCGTTTCAGAATATATCAAACTAAGCAAAAAACTGCCAAATCTGCTTCCCTTCCTAAAACCCCGAAAACAAAATGATAACAACCTTAGGACTAGGCGATAGCTAATCTGAAAGAAATATGACTTATTACTCTAAAATCGACAATGCATTTAGGTCATAACCATTGATTTGGTCATATCAACAGTAAATTTTACATTTCTTTGTTCTAGTCTCTTGCAACCTTTACAACTGCCTTGTTTTGTGTAAAGTAACTGCCAGGCAAGTATATCTACGCTACAGATAATACCGACTTCAGTGCTTCAAGGCAGAGAAGAGTGGCAGGTGTTTCAGCGTGTGTGTTTGGTGTTTAGATGAAGTTGTTACAAATTTTACCTAAAAGAGAATTTTAAGATTTTGTAGACATCATACAAACTGGTAACTGCAAAATATACCAGAAATACCCCAAATTCATATTTATATGCCAAACATAAAATGTTGATATGAGGCGTCGAAATTATAAAATCATCCATTTTTTGTATATAAACATGCCAGTTGGCAACACTGTAAACACAAGATTGGGGCTCAGGATGAGATGTAACCGGTAACACCAAGTGAAAAACCGACGTGTAAATTATTGATTGCACGCGTCATATTTTTTCGTCAGCAGTGGCGTGTTCCTCTGGAGAACTCTAAAGGAAGTACCGAAACGGGTTACTCCGTGTCAAACCGCCTTTTTCACCTTAGAATCTTCTGTTACGCGTGAATACAATTTGTAGTCAAACAAAGTTCACATAGTTTGAAATTTTCAACTGCGTTTTAGCAATAATCTTCTTGGAAATTTCACAAATTGCATTTCTATTAAGCAAGCAACAGTGCAATCGAATTTGAATTGCCAACTCTTAAAAACATATACACAAGTTGCCTTGAAAACGCAGTTTTTGACCAATACAAACAGTTACAGCGAATGAAGGATTTCTCGGTTTCTGGCATTTCTATACCACAAAATGACATCAAGTTAATTTTCTCGTTCAAAACTAATAGTATGGGCTAAGGACTTCTGCGTGAATATTTAAAGGTGAGGCCAAGCTATAGAATTTTACTGGGATGTATTTATTTACTCAGTGGGCTGCTATGCCAGTGGTGTAGGAGCTGGGGTGAAGGAGATGAAAGCGCATCCCGAAACGTTTTGATTTGTCGAAAATCCGGGTAAAATCCCTGAAAATTTGGGCACAGTTGTTTCGACACCTTTGATCTATTTGTGCGATCAATGAGACCGACTGGTCAAAAACGTCTGAATTTGACTTTTTTCTCCAAAAGAAAACATCGCTCGAAGCGATTGCCTGCGTGGACCGTGTGTGCATCTCATAGCCTTGGCGTTGCACCGCAGCGCCGGAGAATACCGCTGTACTATTATTCTTCTTAGCTCTTGTGTAAGCAGTTGCAAACATTTGTAGTGACAAACGTGAGTCAAGTATGCTATCACAGCAGTTGCACTGAAACGATCATTTTGACCATTCGAAAGCATGCTTACGATTTATGACACTTTGCACATGCTGTTTCAGCTGGTATGGCATAAGCGCAGCCTGGCGGGAAGCATTAAGGGTGAATATTGGTTATCCTCCCTATTTCAAGGGCAAAACCAACAAGCAGGTTTTCATGGACTTTTACATGGCATTATCACATTTAACGGGCAAGTTAGGTTTTTATCGACACATTCCCTTCTTCCGCATGAAAATTGCAATGAGAATTTCATTCAGACATTAACACCTTTATCTCGTGACAGGACGTTTGCAGCCTTTTCTATATTGTTTCGTAGACTTTTGGTACTTGTAAATGCGTATAGATGCAAGATTATCTGTGGCTTTTCATATCTAATTCGGTTAGTCATACGAAGTTTCAGTGAATTAGAAAAATATTTCTACTACAGAGTACATTCAATGGCAAGTGCGGGTCGTGATCTGCAGAACATGGGAAAAAAACATCCTAAATATAGGGGGCTCTAAGCGTAGACACAATCAAGAGGTTACGCGCCAAATTTCCTTCAAAATCCGTTTAATACTGAATTTTCTATATGCCTAAATAATTATGTAACATGGCAGTTCAGAATTAATCAGTCTTAGCAAAACTTTTCGTCGTTATCAATAATGCAAGTTTGTTTCCACCCGTCAACCATTTCAGAAAATATTTGCGTATATCAAACTTTAATGTAATTCATTAATTTATTTGTTAAAGTTGTGGATAAGCGTATGTATAAACACTTACACATATCTAGTACTGAGAGACATAGGCGTACGAGGCGGGGGGGGCGGCCGCCCCCCCGGGCTTGAAAAATTTCAGGGCAAACTCTGTTTTCAGGGCAACCGCAAGTTCCTCAAAA
>JGI24158J21664_10000962_pt1 | contig 30037 bp, 16 predicted proteins | sample Ectturendosymbi3_FD_21664 | JGI IMG/M metagenome (IMG submission 21664)
GTTTGTAGGGGAAATGATTTCTTGGTACACGAAAAGCGGAAGTGATAAATAGCCTTATTAATGAAAATCACGGCCATGTTATCGAAACGTTTGCAATAGGTCGTTTGTATCGTTTTTCATTGGCCGTGATTTTCATTATAAAATGATTTGTTGCTTCACTATGTTGATGCGTCATTATGAAAAATTTGAGATCACCGTGCTGAATTCAGATTGTAGGTAGGCCAGTTACTTGTACAGGAGGTTGAGTGCAGTTAAGAGCCGAAAAAGAAATATTGACAGTTGTTGCGTCGCTTGTGGCTACGCCAGTCCAAAGCCAAACAAATTCAAAAAAGTTATCTAAGTTTTGCAACAAATAAAGAATGATCATTACCCAATCGAAACAACTTACAGCAAAAACAATACAGCCCGTACTACAATTTTGAATATAATAACTAAGATCTCAAAATTCTATACCCATTCTTAAGTGTTTTGTAGAACCATTTCTTCAGAAGACTTCTTCGCAATTTCTTCGTTCTATCACCAACTGGTGGTGCTACAAAAAGACCTTTGTTTTGATACTTCTCTGGCTCTGCTTTGACTAATTCAACTCTCAAGCTATGATCTTTCACTATCGTATCAGGCCGAGAGGTTTAGAGGATGATATTCTTTCTTTAATGCCTCAATTGTGCCTGCTTTAATGCCTCAATTGCCTCAGGGTTTCTCTTTAATGCCTGCTTTAATGCCTCAATTGCCTCAGGGTTTCTCAAACGGGCCCTCGGCCCACCTTGGGGCCCACGCAGCAGTTTTCTGGAGGCCACAAGCAGAGGCTTTCACTAGGTAGCTTTGCCGTGATACTGCATAACCCAAGTGTCACGATGTATTACGTATTCGCCAGTCTTTTGAAGGAGGCCCCGGCTCATGAAAGTTTGAGAACCACTGGTCTATTTGCTTTATTTCTGCTGTATAGCGAACCGCCTGATATGCTGTAGCTTGCGCGATATGAAAGAGGAGGCTGGGGCAAAGGTGAAACGCGAGAACAATCTAGAAGGAGGTAGAAATTTTAACGATTTGCAAAATATGCTGTTTCTTGTCCCTTCCCTTGCCCGAGTTGCAAAAGAGCAAATGACGATGCTCGGCCGGTTCGACGTTCGTATCTGTATAACTTTCTGGGTCGAGGTAAATGTGAAAAAAGTTACATGTCGCAAGCGACTTTTCGTGACGGTTGCTGCATACATTCAATATTGCATCTAAAAAATGTGTCCCCTCTTGTGATTTTTGCCACCCCCCACCCCTGCTGCGAAATCCTGGTGACGGGCCTGGCTGCTGTAAACGTTACTACGATTAGTTGGGTGAAATTTAGCCCATTTGGATAACATAAGACAAAAAAAATTGGTACACAATGTTTTCTATTACTGGGTGCTCAGCGCTGCAACACTGCGCTCACATTTTCTCAGCAAAACCTGCGTATATTAACGCCCTCCTAAGATAAACAGCCTTTTAGTCACTAATTAACATTCTCCACCGGATGAGCGAAAGTATTAAGCAAGTGAGCAACTTCCCTTTCCTCTCAACAAAGCACAGAACAATAGCTTAACCACTGAAAAGATTCTAAATAACTGCTGCAACTGGTTGCTTTATTGCTTCAAAAGCCAAGCTGCAACTGTAGTGGTTGGACCACAGTGACGTAGCTAAGGAGGGGCGGGGGCGGTCCGCCCCTGGCGGTACTTTGATGGGGGCGGCACTATGGGCTATGCTGCTGTAGGCTATCAACCTACAAAGGCTGTATTGAGATAAAAGTGGTTTTAATGTCGGGACAGTACTCGCAGTTGAAGGACATTTTTTGATTTTCAACAATTTAAACTATGGCATGTGTATTTAAGCGATTGTTATCTTAGCCAAACAATAAGCAATCGTGTATCAAAGATGTTGTATCAATCAGTGACGGATTTACGCATAGGGAAAATAGGCCATGGACTAGGGTCCCGCCAACTCTTCCCTACGCGCAATTCTGACCACTCAATATTAACTGAAAATTTGCGAAACAACGCAGAGGCATAACTTCACAATTTACCTTGAAACGAGCGGAAATGCAAATGTACACTCTAAAATCTTATCAGTACAGTAACAACGCGACAACATTGTGCATCTGGGCTTGATAGATATGCTGGCCGTCTTGACTTCATGCTGTTGACCATCAGCCTATGGCATAGATAGAGGATTAAAGCACCATATTTTGTATTGCTTGGAAAATGACAACTTCAAAACAGCATAAATAAGACCAGTGTCCACTGAATGGATTGTGCTTGTTTGGTTCATAAAATATGTGGTTGCTATCACTATAAAAATCGGGTTTACGTACAGGTAACCTCATCGACAGCTAGACGATATTTTCGAGGGCGGCAACAAGGTCCCGCATGAAAATGTATATATCCGAAAAATAAACCTACGAAAACGAATGAAATCACGGAAATTTCACGAAGAGAACTTCTGAACTACACGAAAGAGCTAGAAATTCCAAGAAAAGATCTCAATGCCATTTGTTCCAGAGAAGAATGTAGGAAAGGCTTTAATTTCTGGTGAAGATCTAAGCTCTAAAGCAATTGTAGAACCAAAATCAGCACAACAAAAGATAGATGTTTGAGGGGGAACTACACATAAGAGGGGCATACTTTCACGCTTTTCAAACAAACGGCCAAATAGGTCTCACCTGCGTGGGGCGCCAAAAAATAAGATGGCCTAGGGCCCTGCGCTCCATAAATTCGTCCCTGGTATCAATAGATTTTTTTACATGCAGCCACAACACTGTTCTCAACATGCTTATCAACCCACTTGATGTTAAATTTTAGTGATTCACTATACGGTTGATTGATCGAGTGTTGGGTCCTTGTCAACGTTTGGTCGTAGTCCTTAATATGACGTTATAGAACTTAGTAGGAGTACGGTGGATGACTATGGGCAAACGTGTGGTTGTGGTGAGCTCCAAGTTTTTGTAAGTGCTCTTAAGTTTTGTACCTGCGAGTAAAAGCGCATTGATGGGTCTAAAAAAATTTCTGTACAGATCTAATAAATGTGTAGTAGAATTTGTGCTCGTCAAAATGGATTTCCGTGCGTGTGGATAAATATAATCTAGCTCAGTATTCTTCAACAAGGGTACCGTTGAACCCTAGTATTCCGCAAAACATGTGGTGGGCTTACGTGAGTTTCAAGGGTTCCGTGGGGGTTTCTCGTTTTTTTAGGGGAAATGATTTCTTGCTTCACTATGTTGATGCGTCATTATGAAAATTTTTAGATCACCGTGCTGAATTCAGATTCCAAGTAGGCCAGTTAGTTGTACAGGAGGTTGGGTGCAGTTAAGAGCCGAAAAAGAAATATTGATAGTTGTTGCGTCGTTTGTTCATTGTTGCGCAATTAAGAAGAACGTTAATTGTTCCATCACCGTTATACGATGTTGCCGATGTACAGTTCACAGTAGAGAAAGAATGCCCCCTTGAACTTTTGCAGTTTATTCAAAAGTACAACCTTGGGAACTCTGTTCCAAATATAGTAATAATGCTGGGGATTTTCCTTAGAACTGCCGTTAGTGTTGCTACCTGTGAGAGGAGTTTTTCGAAACTAAAACTGATCAAGAATTGCTTAAGATCTAGTATGAGCACCTTGCTGTTGAGAAATCTTGCCACACTGTCTATAGAGCAACAGCTGACAGATAAAATAAATTCTGACATTGCCATTGAAGAATTTGCCAACAAAAAGGCAAGAAAAGTTACTGTGTAGAAAACTGTAGTTTTCATTTCAAAAATAAAGGTGGTCCTAATTTTTTGCACTATTTTACTACTGTATTTTTCTCTATATGTCATTTTTTCTTTTTGTTTAACTGTTACTTATAATGTTTGAGTTTTTTGGTGTGAATTCAAAGCATACCACATTTGAGCATGTGAGAGTACTGTATCAGAAACGTTTCTAGCAGAGGTTTTTGCTTTTGTTGATTGTCTTAATGGGTCGAACCAACCTTTCTTTCTTTTGCTCAAAAATTTTTATCTTTTCAAATTCCTTACAAATTGTACTTTGCATTTCATTTGTTTTTCGTTTTATGTAACAACCGATCTTGAAATATTCGTGTTTTTGTGATATTTGCGTGAAACGATATCATCAAAATAAACTTCATGTATCTTTATGTTTACAGATGAAGAAACTGGATTTGCGGTATAATCCAATAACCGACCAAAGCAAATCGCATCTGCAAGCATGTCGTCATAATGTTATTGACTTGGAATTTTGAAAAAGGACAGTTTGAAAGGAGGATCTTTCAAATTCTTCTCTGGACCAATTTTCATAGTCATCAGTTTACTCACATGTAACATTTCCTTATTATCATCTCAGCTGTTTGAAACTTCAATGAAAAAGCTTCTTCTTCTTTTGTATAAGCCTCAAGCGATCACTGCAAGTCGGCTCAGCCAACAAACACTCGCTGGACCAGGAGACGCCAAGTCATCAAGAGATTGTGGTGGTCGGAGGGTCTCACAGTGATAAATAATGTGGTGTGCTGTTTGATTCTCCTTACCGCATATGCACGAGGCTGTCTCTCTCAGCTACCACTGATACATGTTAGAGCCGAAACGTCCGACTCCAGTTATTAGCCTATTTAAGGTGACCCAGATGTTACGGATAAGGTTGGAACCAGGGGAAGGCCAATATTTGGACTCACGCAAAACTGGAAAAAAGGTGTATTGTCTATCCATGAGTTCATCTATACTCTTTTGATGTCAAACCTAGCGGCTATTAGGGTGGCAGCGTGGCGATGGAAAGAGCGCCTCGAGTTTAGACGCTGTGGTTGGAGGCTCTGCAGGTCTGAGATGGAACCGTAGAGGCGGTGTTGGTTGTGGAATGCGACTTGGCGTTGGCATCCCAGTCTATATGTAGCTGTTCCCTGCGCAGGTTTGGTGGTACAATGCCTGTCAGAATCGACAATAGCCCGGTTGGGGTGGGACGCTAACAGCCAGTAATAACGCGCAGCATGTCATTTAGTGCAGCAACAAATTTTTACTGTGAGCGCTACGAAACCAAACTGAGGCAGCATATTCTGCCGCCCTAAAGACGATTGCAAAAGCTGCTGTACGAATAGTGAGAGTACTAGCACCCCATGACGAGCCAGCAAGGCAGCGCAGAATATTGTTGCGTGCAAGGATTTTCTGACAGGTCCTCAGCATGTTGCTTGCAGGACAGTTGACGATCCAGGTTGACAGAGCGTTGCTCCGGAAATTGACTGCTAATTGGCGCTTTGTTTCTTTATTATTTAGGTGGAAAGCGGTTGATGTTGTTTCAGTCACACTAAGTGGCAGTTTCCATGCTGAGAGGAAGTCGGCGATTACGCACATATCAGCGGGCAAAGTTTCCTCCAGCTCTTCCCAAGACTTGTTCGATTGTACTGTAGTAGGGCCAAGTCGTCGGTATATATCCGTACCCGCATGACGTGGTTGAGGCAATATCACTTAAACAGACGGTGAACAATAGAGGCGCCAGGGATGAGCCTTGTGGTAGGCCATTTCTCAAGCGTCGCAGACGGCTGCATTGCCCATCTCTTATTTTGATTTTGAAGCTACGATTTGAAAAGATATTGACAATAAATCGTACCATCTGTCTATTCGAGATAACCCGTACGAGCTTCATCACTTTGGGTTGCTTTCTCAAGTTGTTGACATTCACCTCACAAATGCAAATTTGCTTGTTTCCGGGGCTCACCGCTAGGAGGTTGTCAACATGAGCCCTGGTGAAAAAGCTTATGAGGTCTTTCAGTTTATTCGTATTATTTCAATAAACGTCTGTGTGTTTCAAAGACGTTGGAGCTGTAAAATCACCACGTTGAATAAATCCAAGCATTCAAACAGTTGAAACTTTCTCGTTACTTGTTCCACTAATTTTTACTGAAAAGGAAAATATGTTTCGCACAGGGGGAATTCTCCGTCAAAATATTTCCTTCTGAATTATTGTTTAAATTTTATTAAATTATTTTCTTTCCCTTGTGGGAAGTGAGTCATAAAATTGAACTATTTGATGAAAATCTACCGTACATGTTTATAGCGGAATGGGACTATTTGGCGCTGCCGTTTTGGCGCTGAGCTGTTTTGGTGCTAGGCTGTTTTGACTCTAGCGTTGATCTGCTTGATTACTATTACGCGTCGTTGCCTTTAGAACTGTTTTTTCATCTCTCCCGGCTGTTTTTCAAGAAGGCAACTGTTTTTTTTAAAGAAAGCAACAAACAGTGTGCATTTGCACTTGTCTTGACATGAGATTGAGTTTTTGTCTGTATTTCAAGACTTTAACGAAGTGCTTTTCTCAGAACCAAACATTTTTGATAAATGCAGCAAAAGTAATCATGTCGAGGCAGCACACAGAAAAGTGTATGCCGAATAAAAAGTTTTACGAGTCTTACTTTTTGCCACCTGCCAAGGTGAAGAAACATACCTTTGCTTACATCTCTAGTTACAGTATATTTTTCAGTTTACAGCTTAATTATTGTATAACGTTGTCCTTCGCAATGGTTAAAAAAGAAATGTTTTGCGTGTCGGAACATTTGCACATGTTCACTCCTTATTTTTAAAGAGAGAATTTGTATATAACGGGTGTCAGAAATGTATCTAGGAGGGATAGGGATAGGGAGCGACTGCCGCCCCAGTTTCAAGGTTAGCCCCACAGTTTATTCAGACTTTGGTAGATAGCTTCCTGAACTCAATGCATGTCGACTCTTTAACGGTTAACTAACATGATTAAAACTTCACTGATAAGAACACAGTTTGCCTAGATATCGATTCACTGGAACGAACAGGACACTGATCTCTGGAATAATGTGTTATGCGTTTACCCTTAATACTGTTCAATAACGTTTTGATGGTGAAATACTTTCCAAGGATCTTTCAAAAGCAATCTTTGCCGACAAAACTAAAAAAATGTGTCGTGGTCTATAGTATAGACTCTATACACTATTTGAAGTGATCATTGTCCGTGCGAGCCAACTCGCGATTTTTGTAAAGCTTTCTGGGCTACTACAGTGGTTGGTTTGACCCTTGCAAATCGGATAAAGCTTGTATTGCTTAAAAATATTGACCAACTGCGTTCCACAGTAAAATATGTCGTGGTCAGCATAGTGCACATAGTATGGAATGTAATTGGCAACCGAAGGAAGCACAGAACCGTAAACCGATTTTGACGAAGAAACTTACCGTCTGGTTTGATGATTTTGTTTTCGTGTAGTGTTACCATTTATTGACTTTTTGCTTGTTGTGGGCCGGTAAAATTAGCTTTGGTGTTGGAATAAAGAATTAGTTACGACATATTAATAATTGTTTTGAATATAATTCGACCAAGTGATACAGTTGGTTGAACACGCGCCACCAAAGCTGGTGCAATGAGTTCGGTCGGGTCATACGGTAGACTTCAAAAGTAGTACATGCGGCTTGTTTGATGGTTGGGTGCAAGGAAGCAGTTCACGTGCGGTGCTGCCATTGACTCTCCACCAGTGCAGCATTTACTGCGTAAGCAGCCGTGTGGCCTACAGCGCAAGCAAGTGGAGGTGGACGCCACTGGCCACTCGTGACACTCCTGAAAGGAACACAAAGCAAAACTGAATTACATAATTCGATGTCCGTGAATTCAAATGTTTCGTAGGTCATTTGATAAACTGATCGCTTAATTAAAAAATGCGTACAATTTACATGAAAATTCGCGAAGGAAATATTTTAGGAGTGACTTAAAAACTCTTGTTGCGAAATTCGATCGAATACAGGGTGACACAAAAAAAACGGTCATCACCAAAAATCGAATAATTTCCAACATTTTATTTAGATTGACACAAAACTTCAGTGTAGCAGATATCTCCAAAGTTTCAAGTCTGTACTACAAAAACTCCTTGTTTCACTGGCGCTCAAAAAATGTGCTCCAATTGAGCTCCCCGGCGCTGCAGGCACATTTGGATCCGGGCGGGCAAAGTTCTCGATGACCCTCCCGCATTCCTCCTTTGGATCGCTCCTATTGCTGCTGTGATTGCTGCCTTCAGGTCAGGGATAGTCTGGGGGTTGTTGCCGTACACCCTGTCCTTAAGGTATCCCTACATATAAAAATCTGGGAGTTGAAGTCCAGTGAATGCAGCGACCACTGCGGGTCACACCTGCGGCTGATCAGTCGGTCAGGGAAACGCTGCTGTAGCAATGCCGATGATTCGTTTGAGAAGTGGGGGGTGGCACCATCCCGCTGAAACCACTGGAGGACCCTGACGACCCCTCTCCGTCGACCAAGTGCTGTCCAGAACTTGCCAAGCATCTGGACATATCACTCGGTGTTGACTGACACAGACCGCTCGTTGTCGTCCTCGAACCAGAATGGTCCAATGATGCCATGTATGGAGATGGCATGGCAACAGTGCACTTCACAGAGTGTAATGGCCTTTGCAGACAGTGCTCAGGGGGTGTGTTATCCCAGAAGATGTTGTTCTTAGAATTCACATGACCTGACAACAGAAAATGTGCCTCGTCCGAAAACCAGACATTGTCAAAAAAGTCTGGCACAGTTGCGTGGATAGACTTCTACCAAAAATATGCCTCAACTATAAATATCTTTTGCTCAGTAGTCCATGGCATCTCGAAGGTCAAATTTCGTATAATCTTAAAACATTAATTCTATTTGGTAAATCTGAAAAATTAAAAGAATTGATTAATTATTTCAGAAGTTATTCAAGTTTAGGTGATGACCGTTTTTTATGTGTCACCCCGTGCTAAATTTCAAGTTTCTTCAAGCTTTAATTATACTTTTATTTCAAACAAAATACAAAAAAGAAAACGGCTAAGGAATCGTAAGCGCAAGAGAATCGCATAATTGGAAGATGAGGCAACTACAAATCGTAGAAGATCAAGCGGTTGAAGCAGAAGAAAATTGATTAATGCTTCAAGAAACTATTTCACCAACAAAGAATTTCTCAAAAACCGAGAAAACAGTCTGAAACTGTCGAAAAGAGTAATTACACTAAAGTATTTTATTCATTACGATCTTGTCCGTTATATTTTACATCCTACTGTATCAAATGCATTTCCTGCAAAAGTAATTTATCGCAAATGTGTTGTACACCGTTCCTGTATATTTTATATCTTTATGCTACGGATGCCATCACAGCACATTCAATGATATGGGCATTGTGCAACTGCTTGGTATGGGGCGCCGTTCGTAAAAACATTATATCTGACAGATTTAGCACAAAAACTGCTATCTCTGCGCATATTTAGCTATCTCTGCGCACATTTAGCTATCTCTGCGCAGAGATAGCTATATCTGCGTGCATTTAGCTATCTCTGCGCACATTTAGCTATCTCTGCGCACATTTAGCTATCTCTGTGCAGAGATAGCTATATCTGTGCACAATTAGCTATCTCTGTGCAGAGATAATTATATCTCTGCACACATTTATCTATCTCTGCAAGCATTTAGCTATCTCTGCACAGAGATACCTATCTCTGCATGCATTTAGCTATATCTGCGCAGAGATAGCTATCTCTGCATGCATTTAGCTATCTCTGCACAGAGATAGCTATTTTTGCGCGTATTTAGCTATCTCTGCGCAGAGATAGTTATCTCTGCACGCATTTAGCTATCTCTGTGTGCATTTAGCTATCTCTGTGCGCATTTAGCTATCTCTGCGCTGAGATAGCTATCTCTGCACATAGATAGCTATCTTTGCATGTACTTAGCTATCTCTGCGCAGAGATAGAGATAGCTATATCTGTGCACATTTAGTTATCTCTGTGCAGAGATAGGTATCTCTGCATGCATTTAGCTATTTCTGTGCAGAGATAGCCATCTCTGTGCGCATTTAGCTATCTCTGTGCAGAGATACCTATCTCTGCACGCATTTAGCTATCTCTGCCCAGAGATAGCTATCTCTGCGCGCATTTAGGTATCTCTGCGCAGAGATAGCTATCTCTGTGCGCATTTAGCTATCTCTGCGCAAAGATAGCTATCTCTGTGCGCATTTAGCTATCTCTGCGCGGAGATAGCTATCTCTGCGTGCATTTAGCTATCTCTGCACATATATAGCTAAATCTGCATCATATATAGCGCTGAAGCGTGTCGGAGGAAAACATGCTATCCTGTCTGAAGAAAAACCTGGCATTCTGTTTCAGCAGTCCAGACAAAAGCTAGGCTACTGCAAGGCATGAATTCCCTGGCGCCATATAAAGCTAGGTGGTTTCAGGTCTAAATTATACTGGTTTGATAATAACATTGGTTTGTGCAGACGATGGGCTACAGTAACTTGCGTGCAGAGATAGCTAAATGCGCGCAGAGATAGCTAAATATGTGCAGAGATAGCAGTTTTTGTGCTAAATCTGTCAGATATAATATTTTTACGAACGGCGCTCCATACACTACGCTCTTCAGGCTTACGTTGAAGTGCATTCACAATTTTGATGATATCTGAATATAAACAAGGAAAGGATTAAATTTGAGGGATGTTCTGGAAAAAAGTGGTGAGAGCTTTCACAAAGCCTTTTTCTGTTTGACAACCTCAAATCGTCAGATCATGTAGTTTTGCGACTGACCCGCGCTTCTACAACAACAACTGGTGGGGTATCTCCTTGGAATTATCAGCTACAACGAATTCCTTGCAGTACCCACGTTAAGGTCACTCACTTGCGTGAATTTTTGAGTGTTACTGGTTGAACATTGGCTCTTGCTTCCTTATTTTGGTGTTTTTGCCACAAGTCATATGGACACCTTGTTGGTAATGAGGGCTACGTTGCGTATGTACCAAACGTTTTTTTTGCGCCGACGTTTCAGCTATTCATATTTACGATTTCTTTAGTGTATCAACCTCTTGTGTCTTTATTTGTACAATGTTGCCTTTCTGCATAAGTGTAGGAGCAGGCAAATTTTTAGGGGTGCGAAGGATTTGTGTCCGAATTCTCCCAAACTTGCCTGAAAAAAAACTATAAAGAAAAGTGACTTCCAAAAAAAGCTAAGCTCTTCATGTCATTTTGGGGGCCATTTTTACTCATATTTTCAGATGTTTGCACAGATTTTCAGGGATTTTGTGATGGTTTTCAGAGATTTTTCCCATTTTTCCACGAATTTTGTCCAGATTCTAGAGGATTTTTCCCGAATTTTCACCAAATCAAAACTTTTGGGGGTGCGCTTTTACCCCTGCACCCCTGCCTCCTACACCGGTGCCTTTGTGGATGTGAGCGCACATTTGGGTGAGTGGCATAGCATGCTAAGCAGAAATCAAACACGTGCGTACAATATCTACCTGGCCTCGACCAGTTTAGAAATTGGCGTCCTAACCTGGAGTAGTGTTGTACCAATGTTGTAGGAACTATGTTCCAACAACACGACTTGAACGAAAACGCATATGAGAATGAAATGAACGGATTAATAGACCAGACATATCCAAACCTAACAATGGAAGCAAGCAAAGCCAAGACTCTGCGAACAGACAAGAACGACCTTTGGACCCGGACGACACGAAGCATCTCAAAGTTAGCTGCTAAAGCTTGCAGTCCACAATTACGTAATGCAGCAATTTGGGTTCTGCAACAAAGCAAAGAAGCTACAATCTAGTATGCAAAGCAGGTAAAAACCGTACAAGATAAAATAAAGAGTGAAGCAGTATTGCACCTGCAAATTACAGATAAGGTGCTTCATCAAGGTTGCTAGCCCACCAAAAACCCCGCGACAACTCATGACAACCAATGACAAGTGGCTCTTGCACAGCGCACTAAATAGATGAAATAAGATATAACCTTCCGGACCAGGCACCTTGGAGGAAGACAGCTTTCCGGACGCAGTACCCTGGAAAGAACCCCTTCAATAAATAAACCAAGAATCTAATCATTTCCCGGCGGAGAGCCAAAGAAGATACAACCACGCCCCCTATAAAAGCCGATTGAAAACGCCCACTAGAGAGACCAGAAATGGCCTCGAAGAAGAAGACATCTGAAGAAGAAGGAATCAAGAAGAAAGAAGAAAAGAAGAAATGAGCGCTTGGTCTACTGCACGCTTACGTTCACTGATTGTTCATTTGTACGACTGTTTCCGATGAAGTACGTTTGGTCTTCAACTGTTGCAGTACTGTTCGCTTGGTCTACATGTACGATACTTTCAACGTTTGTCAAAGAGTACGCAATGTTGATCTCAGTTCTGGAGAACTGAACAAAAACCATAACTGTAAGTTAAAAATTTATTATTAATTAAGATAGGATTTAATTTATTACTGTATGTGATGTAACAGTAATTAATTACTAAAGATACTATGGTGTAACTTACAATACCAACTGAAATGCTTGACTTTTCACAATAAAAATATTTACTACTAAAATATTGATGTGTTCGGCTCCGGGTAACAAATAGGTATGTTAAGCAAACTTAGCTTTTGTGACAATGTGCCTTGGTACAAGTATGAATCCATTTGAATAAAATACTGTACCTAAAGTGTCTTGTGTCTTGTCGTGCACATACCAGACTCAACAGTGTATGGCAACACAAAAAAAACATTATACCAAGTGTTACGGGTTAGGGAACAATAAGTGTACCAGTAAAATTTATGTCTGTAACCCTGTGGTTCTGCCTCCAACGCCGTTGCAAAACGTTCTGTTACGAAAGTGTCTGAAACCCTGTGATTCAGCCTGCTTCAATGCCGTTGAAGCTAGCTGAAGCTGGCTGTTCTGTTTTTATCGACCTGCGTTGTGCAGAGTGTGTGTTTGTACTATGGACTTCGTGTCTGCTGACAAATAAAATTAATCAATCAATATTACCCACGCTGATTTTTGAGCTGTAGTGTTTTGCAGATGGCACGTACATAATCTTGCACTGAGAGATTGTTTTTAGGAAAAAAACATCTTTCAGTAATATTTCACAATTTCGAAGTTTTTTTTCAACGTTTCTTACACTGTGCAGGAACCAAATTTCAATGCAGAGAGGAATGTCTCTCCGAACGTATGGGTATGCGAATCATTTTCCATAATCTTTTTATTTTGACACATTTGATGAACTGCATTCTTCCCTTCAAAAATTTTGGTTTCTTTGTTCAGGTTTCTAAAAATTGTACGGGTCAATATCGAGATATTTTCACACATAACTGCTATTATTTTCGGGTAGTGAAGTCAAACGTGAGTATAAGCTGACTCTGAGTATTTGGCTGATGCGGCCAAAACCATTCCTTTCCCACAACCGTCAAGCAAACGATTTTCAATAACTAATTTAGGGTGTGTGATGTTTCCACTGCAAACGATCGGCTTGGCAGTTGTTTCTAGGAATCTTAGAAGGTATGCAGTTAAGATTAATGTTGACAAGAATATTTACAACATGCTTAATTTAAGTCAGTCCATCTTTTCTTCCTGTCTGCTGTGGATCGGGCAGCACATGTACAGTATTGCGGGATTTTTGCGGCACATTATTCAAACGGGCCCGTTAACTTTCCTAGGCTTCTATGGTGGACTTGAATGATAGAAATAGAACGCCTAAACGTTTACTGATTATTTTTAATGACAAATAAAACCTAACATAACATGTTTCAGTAAGTATATGACTTACGGCTGAATCATGAGTTTTAAGATTATTAGCAATTTATTAGTTTTTAATTTTAAAAGGTTTGAAAACCAACTAGCTAGACCAAGCTTTCTATTCCTTTGCAATTTATCTACAAAGTACAAAACAATACAATAAATGAATAATTTGTGATTTTAGGGGAGACAAATCATTTCATTTGACAAAGAACACAATGATTTGGCAATGTTTCACACTGTCTAGTTCGGTTCTTAGAAACAAGTGAAAGTGCAAAATTGTCATCAACCAGAAGTTACTTCAAAAGAAGCCGCTTAGTTTAACTTCTTTTGAAATATTCTTGAGGCATGAGCACACGGTACCTTGAGGTTTTCTTCCTGCACTGATCTCATGAAGCTCGTCATGCATTTCCCGGGAAAGCGAACTCCTGAAACAAATGAAATGTAACAATGCAATCAATAACCACGCCTATTCCAAAAGGAAAAACATAACAAAATTCCGGAAGTTCTCCAATATGATGTTGCCATCAGAAGCACAGAGCTGGGTTTAATATTTATAGTTAACAAGAAGCATCATCAAATGTTCGAAAAAACCTGAAAGAGAAGCCAAGGCAACAAACGATTATATTTTTTTCCAGGCCCCAAAAAAACAAATTTTTTACCCAAGTAAGTTTGTACTTGGTTCAAAGAAATAGAAGCCTTTCTGTTTCGTGAAGCACTTTTGTACGGAGATGAACATGACACGTTCTGTCAATCAACATCAGAAAAAATGGAAAAATAAATATCAAATTCAACTTTTGTTTAACCAATTGGTTTTGCGTTGTTATTTTTGAGTAAAATTGAGCACATTCTGAAGAATGTTTTTCAATACTTGAAAAAAATAAAAGATTGTAGTTTTGAAATGCGTATTAGAAGCAATGCTGAAGATATTTTCGCATTTGAATAATGGGTTTTTAAGTATGTTTTTGATATATTTCATCAATAAACCTGTTCAGGTTTAAAAAGTTTTATTGTTATCAAGAAAACAAATCAAAAATTATTGATGCAAAATTTTAGGACTTTTTCAAAAGAACTGTTTCTATAGTGAAAAAAATTATGAAATGAAGTGCAAAACGTCAGTCCCCAAAGCATGCAGGGGCATATGCATGAAATGGAAACAGTGATAAAATTGCAGTCAATTTTGCTGGCGGTAAGTATTTTAGAAATTCAGATCATACAAATGCATTGAACGAGCATGTATTTTTTAATGCTCTTTTTGGAGCCAAGGCTGCACAACTGTTAGCGTTACATGACAGCCACGCTATTGTTGAAAACTTGATAATGTTACCCCGAGATGTGTGACATTCAGTCTCGAAGTTGACTTAAACTGTATTTCAAAATTATCACGGGTACAGGCAAGTAGTTCACTTTTTCGTGTCAGGCTCAACATGAATCTCATAACAGACTAAATCAATTCAAAACTCCTTAGACGCGAAGGTACTTGGGCACACTTGAGAACAATCACGAGCAAGCTGTTGATGAAGCACAGATAATTTTTTTTATTGCAGATATTCGAAACAATTAAAATGAACTCTAGGCCTCGATGAGTCTGGACAACCGCCTCTAGAGAACTGAGAATTAAATGTTGGCAATCACCCAAGATTATCAATGGCTGATTGATGACGCTCAACCTAATTGGTATTGCCCTTGATGCACGTAGTCAAATGTTTAACGTTCCTTCTACACTACAGTATTGCTAATTTCCAATGCACTCTTAAGCTATCCTGCAAGCTTAACGCTTACACTGATGTTAGCTATCATTTCCTCCTATGTAAATACTACCGCCCTTGTGGTTTAGCCTTTTTTTGTCTCTTCATGAAATTAATTCTTTCTGAAAATGTGAATAGGGTTCGAAATGAGACATATTTTCAAGTTTATTTGCTTGGTGACTTTGGCTTTATTGCTTTTAATGTAACTTTGTAAAACCTCCAAAATTCACTCTCTATCACATTTAAAATAATATTTGCTCATTATCAGCTTTAAACATTTTTCTCGACTTCTTACCGGATGTATTTGCACAAATTTTCACTGGTTGTTTGCTCAGTTTGAATGCGCTGATAAGAGTGTGCATGTTGGAAGTGTCGACAATGCCCTGTAAGTACCGTTCGCAAAGAAGAGAAAAGATTTCCACACCAACGTCGTCACGTTGCAGATTGTGAAGCCATTTACTGATAATTTTGACCGTATCTGAATCGTTCTTTTGTACTGTACTGGCCATGTGTTTGGTCAAAGCAACTAATTTTGCTTTGTTTTGTTCAAACAAATTTTCTGTGCAAACGTTGAAAATCTCAAACACGTTGTTTGCATTGTTTTGGTCAGTTAAGCCAAAAACAAAATTTGCCACCACGTCAAAATGATTCTTCCTTAGGTATGGAAAAATTTCGTCGAGTTTTTCTTCAGGTGAGAAAAAAACAATGTGAACAGCAGTGAAAAGCTCTTGCCAAGCCAAATGGGTAAAGGTATTTTTCACAGATCCTCCATGTATGTTGACTTGAAAACGATCCTCACGATCGATATGAGGAACCATGAAGTCATGCATTGCCTTCTCACACAACCCATACTTTTCAAAATCTGCCCGATTAAAACTTAATTTTCCATCTCGGAAACCTTCCCAGGCCAATCCAGCGATCATCCTCAGTTCATTACGTTTACCTTTAAAGTGAGGTCCGGAGGTAAAGTACTTCAAAGTGTTAACAAAAACTGATGTGAGTGACTGGATGTTTGTTGCTTGATTTTCCGCAATATCTCTGCTGACAATAAAATTAATTAAGATGCACAATGCTGGAACAAAGCACAATGAAGAAATGTGTGGATTTTCGTTGAGAAAATCACGCGTTTGAGTCAAAATTTCTGGAGGCTGTCCTTGACAGATTTGTGTGGAAATGTCGTGCTGTGCTTCAGGACTCAAGCCAAGCACTCTAACAACAAATTTGGGCTTAAGTTCTGCATTGAGATCAAGGAACTGCCTAGGTCTGGAAGTGATCATTTTTTCTGATTTGGGAAAAACATTTCCAAGAAGAAGGTGCTTAATATGCTCATCGGCAGTGGAAACACTAAATGGAGATTGCCGGGTAATACTTGACATAAAAGCATTGGTGTTGGCTTCATCTAAACCATCCATAACTATTGTAACATTGGAACCATCACCAAGGGATTTCAAGAGTTCTTGGTCAAACCATTGGCAGTGCTTCCATGAAAGATTAGAGCTAGTCAACAAAAATTGGAGGAGAGTGATGGGCTTATCAAAATCGATCTCCTTCAATCGAATGAAAAAAATGAACCCTCGTTTTTCAATTTGCTTGTCTTCTGCTTTTAACTTGACTACCAATTTTGACATTGTAGTTTTGCCAATACCAGCTTGACCTGTAACTGCAACTAGTTTACCATGGCGAGCAAGATAAGTTTTCTGAGCTTCATCAGAGTGTAGTTGGACAGCTTGTTCATATGCCACTCTTCCTGCCTCTGCAAAAATGTTACGAAACGGCATATTGCTTTGTTGCTTGGAAAGATTTTTTTTAAACATTTCTCTGTTTTTGGCGAGTTCCTCAAGGTCAAGTTCGGTCCAGTCCTTTTCAGCTTCTGTCGAAATTTGAAGATCTGCATGTTCGAAGACACGATCTACGTTAATTGGACTGTCTCTTTTTCCGTGAATGGTTTTTGCTTTTTTTAACAACTTTTGCCGTAGTCTTTGACGGATGAAAAACGTCAAGCAGAATAATTGTTTAGCTTGTCTTGTTGAAACATCAGCTGCAAAATCAAATTCTCAATACAATTAATCTTCATAAATGTTCTGTTGTTAAACTCAAGCAATACGATCCCTACATCTATAAAAGTTTTATACAACATATTGTGGATCCACTGCTGCGGAACCATTTGAAACAAAAAATACTTTGCAGTCTCGAAAACTCAAATCAACTTGTCGTGCAATGTGAGAATTAATGTTTTGCACGGCAGGAACAAATAGAACACTTTGGTGGTTTTCACGGCGGTGTCAATCGGAATACTTTATAACTTTCCGAAAAATTTAAAACACTGGCAACATTTCCAATACAGACGCTGTCGTGAGTTTTTCGCACTGTTCAACGTGCATTGAAATCATGAGTATGTTTAAATAGTTCAAGACGTTTTTTAACATATTCTTTAACATGTTCACATTAAAAAACACTCTTGGCACTTTCTGCTGGGGGTTAGTTTTACTCGTTTTGCAGTGTCACTTTTGTTTTATTTTTGGTTGAGACGTTAATGGCAGAAGCAAAATAAAATTTTGCAACAAGCGTTACGAAAGCTTTCAAATTAAATGTGAGTAAAATCTCTCGAAAGAGTGTCTTGAAAACTGGCTGTGTTGTATATCACGAAATGGGAAACTTGTTTATCAAATATAAAAAGAAATAAACTTTTGAAAACTTACATAAATCATCCTTTTTTTCAAGAGTAGTTTTCGAATCCGACTTACATGACAAACGAAGTTTCAGAAAAAACTTTTTGGAAGGTGTTGTTCGTTCTTGAGTTTCTTTCTCTAGGAAAGACAAGAAAATGAATAAAAATGCCTTCAGAGAATGAAGCACAATTTTAAAGGAATCATAGTTTTCCTCTCACGCAATGATACCCTCACGCATCAACACCGTGCGTCATGTTTTTTGCTTGTCGTCAAGTTGGTTGATTGCAGACATGCTTTCCGCGTGCCGTTGCAGCAATCTTCCCGTATTGTCCACGACATTGATCCCAGACGATTTGGCTGGAAACGACCTCACGGAGTCCCGAGCACTCGCTGGATTGACTTGGTCGATAACGACCAGGATCAACTGGTTATTAATCAGGTGGACCTAACCAACCTTACCCAGGACACTACCATATGGCGACCCCCAGTGAATTTGCTTGGCTCTGCCCACAGTTTCCCGCTTATGAAAACCGATGCTGATCGGTCGACAGTTCTGCACCATTTTTAACAGGATTGCCCAACACCGATTGGAAGACGTCAAGGGAAACGATTCAGAAATCGATCATTCTTTGCCCCCAGAAATCTTTGAGCCAACTGCTATTGGGTAATTCTCTGTGTTAGGGATAAGTGTTCGTGCTGCAATGTGCGATGTTGTCAGGAAGTTGCAGGAAGGAGCTTTCCGTTATCATCTAGATTAGCATTTCACTGTTGACCGATCATATTTTTCCACACAACAGCGCTCCATCGTCGTTTCCATTACGTGCATTGCCATCTCAGAAACAATGAGATATTGTTTAGCTTAACCCTTCAAAGGCCACCATGAACTCAGGGCTTTTTTACGTAGTTTGGGCCGTGTACCTCATTCAGCCACAACATGCCCAACTTGCCTCCCTAGTGCGATCCATTCATCAGCACAGCCTGTTATCTGGGGGCATACAAATATCTCTACCCAGCCTGGGAGACTTCATTGACTCCAGGACTAAGTAGAAAGTTTCACCATCGCCCAGCTCCACAGCCACTGCTGTTAATTAAAGAAATGCCAATACTATCCAGGCCTACCATTTGGCTTCCTCAACCAGTTAGCGGTCTTTCCCTGTGAGTGAAGTGATTTTCCAGTTTACACTCACCAGCTTTTTGCAAAATCGCTACTTATGTGTGGTCTTCAAGTCTTCCAGATTAGAGCATTCTGCACCGTCTTTTCGTTTGCTTCCCCAGATGCGTAGAAGGTGCAAAATGGGATCTCCAATTGTGACTGGCTGATGGAGAAGACGTGATTTTACTTCCCTTTTTAGTCCCGATCGCAAACCGTGTTGACGCGAGACGCGATGGTATTGATGCGCAATGGTATTGATCTTTATTGCACATTTTACGTCACTCACTGCTCAAGTACACATCATTTTTTATCAAAAATCTACAAACACTTCATGGGTTGTTAATCTGGAGGGTATTTTTATATTTCGTACAAATCGAATTATACGAAAAAGTATAATTGTTGAGACTAAGATTGAAAATATGAATCCATCTATGGAGATTTTCGCACGTAAAATGATTTATTGCAAAATAATCATGCTATTTTGACATCACGACACCTACGCAGATCTCAACATGTGCTAAGTTTGCGATTGAACCTAATAATGTCTTTTTGTAAACATGACATTCAAAGTTCTTGGCCACGTGGTTTTATGGAGTTTAGAAGTTGATAAAGAAATCTCTCATCGCGTTGTGGCAGGTTGAAAGAAATGCTGCTGCTGAAGTGTTATTTCGGAAACGTACACTTCAGCAGTTTAATTGTGACTAACTTTTCAAATAAGCCCTTACATTTTTATGAACGCTTCGTTGAAAAAACGCGTTAAAAGGGGGGTACAGTATTGCTGATAAACTTATGCATGGCTACTGAATATCTAACGTAATAGGGCATCAGTTAAGAAGTTTGTGGTAATTGGTAGGGTAAGAGTAAGACTTCGCTCATATTTTCATATACTTTATGCGCATGTGCACATTCACTGTAACGACTTCAGGTTAAAACGGAAATGACGTCATTGTGATGTCATATTTTCGTCACTCAAAAATCACAAGGGGTATGTGCTTTTTATCAGAAAATGCATCACAATCCGCGAGGAAAGGTGCCTTCGCTGTCTCTGTACTGCAGTGATCTTTAATATTTTGTACCGCGGTACATTATAGCAGGGTTTTTTAAGGCGTTTTAGGGACCCGATTCGGGTCCCTAGAATTTCAAATCGGGTCCCTAGAATCAGAGAAAATTATCATCGTGTCCATAAAATCAGAGAAAATCGGGTCCATAGAATCAGAGAAATCGGGTCCCTACAGACCCATACGGGGTACCTAACATTTTTCTTTAAAAAAACCCTGATTATAGTAACCCTCTATAACCCAATGACTCCTATCTAAGACTCGCATAAAGCAAATGTAATACAGCTGTGCACATAAAGAATCCACTCGCGGCTCTTCCAACAATGGTTCACAACCCCTCTGAGGTCGCGACCCCGTGTTGAAAACCGCTGCCCTTATGCAAACTGTCGATGACTTCTAGCTACAAAGATAGACTTGTTACAGTCACATCCGTTCTTAATTAGAAGTTTTACTGGACAATGCATTTGTCCCTAGAACACTTGGTTCAAGGTTAGATAATAAGCACAACCATTATATGTCTTAAAACAGTGTATTAAAAAACCCACATGTTTCAAAAATCGACATTACGTACAGCTTTAAAAATCGCCATGTCCAAATTTTTAATATTGAGATACACAATTTTGATTACTAAGCAGCATGAGAAGTTCCTTTGAAACTTGCTCAAAGGTCAAAGTTATTTCAAAACATTTTTACTTTTTAAAACCCATTCGATTTAAACAAACATCAGGTTTCTTAAAATTAATTATAATAAATCTATTTCAACATAGAAAATACATTTCAATTAAAAATCACAAATAACTCCGTTTTCTGGAATCTTTTAAAAATTCCTTTTCAGTTAAAATACCTGCAGTAATGTCTAATACAGAAGGTTCAGGTTTCAGAGTGTTTGTCTCCTCTATATTCACTGTTGTAGTAGATGTACTTGATTCAGGCAGTGCTTTTTCTTGTGGATTTTCTGAGCCAAGATAAACGTAGTAAACTTGATAATGAATTTACGTGATACTAAAGAAATTCTCAAATTTATTTGCAAGAAATATTTTTTAAAATTTGATTTCGTGTAACAACTCATATTTTCTGTACAAAGTTTCAAACTCCATATCAAATTTGAGATCGCTTTAAGTGGTATGTTTTTAATCGCAGCGCTCGTAATCAAACATCTTTGACATCACATAATTATACCGTTTTCACATCACAGTTTACATGAGAGGCGCTGTATTTGATATTTAATATTTAACAATCACCTTTTTCAAGTTGAGCATTCACGTTTTGTGATATTTACAGTAGCTTTTAACACAACCCAGATAAAATCCAGTATCATCAAACAGTGGAACTATAAATTTGTTAGCTTGAAATGTTTTTCTTAGAGCGAATTGAGAAAATAAACTGTGGCCAAAAAAGCCAGCATAAAGTGACAATTTACAAAATATCATAAAGATTTTTATTTTTAATAGGACGAGTCAGAGACTTCGAAAATGAAAATGTTATTGGTAGACACACATCAATTTGCGTATGTGCAACACACTTCAATTTGCGTATGTGCAACTCAGAAATTTCATAGATCACATTTTCACGCAAATACCTAAAAGATTAGATTTTATCTAAATGATACACATCTGAAAGATTACACTCTGTTTAAAAATAAGATTTCAGAATGAAGGGTGCGTAGTGTTACGTGAAATCGATTTCTTATTAAAAATATTGCTGATTGATTCAAATTCCTCGCCTTTGTGGATACTTTAGTCAATTGAACACAGATTACATTTTGATTAAGTTTGTCAAAAATGTGCATTACAGTATTGGTCAAGATATGTTCGATGGCGGTTTAATTATGCGTTCAAAGCTTTTGCTCAAAGCTGAAACAAAGATACCAGGCACTCGTTTTTTTTTATAAGAAATGAACTTTCGAACTACCTAACGCATATCAAATTTTAAACAAAGCTTTTTACTACCGTTTTCATGATCATCAAGTGCAGGGGCACCACATTCAATTGCTGTTTGTCGCACGTTGGGGAAGTTGAAAGTGTTATGAACGATACCTTTTACAAAACAAGCAGTTCTAAATAATACATCTCATAGGCAAAGATTGTTGAAAAAACAGATACAATCTTTTCTTATCATGCTATAGCCTATATTTTCTTAGAAATAGACAATATTACGAATAAAATAGTATTTCGAACAATTTTTTGTAATTGCGTCAATCAAACAAACGTTGAGAGAAATAGAAGATTTGAAAAGGTAAGATATTTCACTGTTGTCATGTTTTCATGCGAAACCAGATGAAACTTCCGTCATGAATTTCTAAGAAACAGACCTCTTTTTAAACTAAAACTACTGCGAGAAATTATTGCAATTTGCCAAAAACGCATCCATTGGTTTGGACTGTTGCAAAAGGTAAATCTGATGTTATTTGCCAAACGATAAATCATTAAAGCAGCAGCGTTGAGTTTGCCACTCAATACAAACAAGCGCGCTTTTTCATCTTTGCGGCCTGTGTCTTGAAGATGAAGCAACTAAATTTTGTTACACTCATTTTGCGCCTCCATATTTTGCCATCCATTTGCCTTCGGCGCCCAATTAAGTCTGTACAGCGGAATGCGCAACCACTAACGTAATCAATGCAGCAATAGTAGAAAGTCGTTGGCAGTACCAGATGTGAAGCTTTCATTGAGCATAAGGCTGGAAAGGCCGCACATAACGATATTCGGTACTTTCAACTTGTGTAAATGCTTGCTTTTGCTGTCGCGAGTCAGCTTATGAAAACATTTTCTGTCTGAACTCGCCGAGATCGAACCCAGTCGAAACTTCGGCTCTGCCCAATGCACCACTCTGCAAGCTTTAAAATTAAGTTTAATTGGTGAATTTTTGATATTTACAAGTGATTTTGATGTTTCTACCGAAAAATTGGGAAATCTCCTCGAAACGAACCTCACGTTTGTCTGACTTTAAAGTGGGTTATATTTGTTTGTGAAGAAAAACGTGAATGGCTGAATCGTCAATTTATGAAGAAAATTCTTGTAAAAATACCAAGTGCCGAAGCTAACCACTTGCATCACTTTAATAGGTATAAATAAAGCAGAGTGACTTCAAGCAACTTAAATCCACCAGCGATTAGTAAGATGCTGAAAAATCAGAAACTCCTTGTCTAATATTATGATCGTCAATGCGTGGTATATATGCTACGTAAGGTGTGGAGATTGCAACCATAAGCACTTCGCCGAAACAAAATGGTCTTTCAACACACGCAGAATAGAACACATCAGCTATAGAAAAATTGTCATCCTGACAAAGGTGCTCTAGCAAAACACGTGTTAGAGTTTGAAAATTGAATCAACTGGTTGGAAACTCAGATTTTTGCATTTGAAAATAATTTTAGGTAATGACGGTCGGCCGAATTGTTTTTATCAATTCGACACCCAACGTTACCATCGACAGATTTTTCCACAAGTTTATGAAGTAGCGTTTAGCCATACATAATTAACGATGCATTGAGTACATTTATTTTTGCTTGGTTCCTTTCTTTCACCTTAATTAATAACTATCTGTTTCGCCCTCTTTTGCTGCGCACCCTACTTTTCGTTATCTCCCTTGCCATTTTCTCGATGTCACTATCTTTACGCATCTAATTACGCGTGCAGTGGCGACTTATATTGTTTTCTGTTGCGTACCATCTGCCCTGATGAAATCCTGCTGTTAGCTGGCTGAAAAGTCGGTGAAGTTTTCAATTCTTACAACAGTTTTAGCACAAGATTTTATGAAATTCCCCTGTTTGAAAACACAGTGAAATTGCACTAAAACCTGTTTAAAACGAACGTTTCGCTTCCGAAAGATAGACAAAAATGAATCAAACTGTTTGGGATTAACCTTGGACAAATCTTCCGTCTTTCGGTGAAAAGTCTTGCAGTGGCTGTAACGGCTCTTGATCTTTGTTTGGAAGGTTAGGCTTAATGTGACTGCAATTGAAAATTTTTTCCGCTTCTTTTGCAATTTCGTCTTCACTCTTTTGTGCGAGAAATGTTTGAAGATCGTTTTGAACGTCAAGCATACTTGGCCGATCTGATGAAACCTGTGCCCAGCACTTCCTCATCTTTGATCGAAGAACATCAAGAATTTGTTGCTGGGGTTCACTCAGTGTAGCTCTCAGTTCGTCAATCGAGGCCTGGTCTGGTCTTTTTCCATCCATTATTAACTCTTTAAATGTGCTTTCAAAGCTGGAATGGCGGTAAGGTGGAGAACCAGAGAGAATTGTGTACAGGATCATTCCGAAGCTGTACGTGTCTTGCTCCTTTCTGGGTTTGATGTTTAAAGATTCTAGCTTTTCTGGTGGAGCATATGCCAATGTCATATCCAGTTTGTTCGTAATGGCACTTTGCGAAGTTGTGAGGCCAGTGAGTGCAACCATTTGAGAACTACCGAAATCACTAAGCTTGCAGTGCAACTCGGACGTGAGCAACACATTTTCCGGTTTGAGATCACCATGGACGACTCTACATGGAGCAGGAAGATTGTGGATAAATGCAAGAGCAGATGCTAGTTCGTAGAAGATTCGAAGGTAGATCAACATGAAGGGCCTCAGTGAATCATCATCTAGAAACTGAGCCAAGCTACCACAAGGCATGTACTCCATGATCAATCCTATTGAACCTGGCCATTTTACCCATCCAAATACCTCAACAATATGTTTGTTCGCCGTTTTCTGAAGCAGCTGAAACTCTTTTCGTATTCTGAAACAAAAGTAGGCAACAATTCAATGACTCTTTGCTTTATGAGAATTTTGGATGCAAAAAAGAGCGATTTTCCTAATGGAATTATCTTATTCTCTGCAGTATTAAGCATTAGGTCCACGTGAAGAAACTTACACCTTTGGTTTTACTACAGCAAACACACACGTTTCATTTGGTTACTGTCTCCTTTCCGATTATTCAAAAATATTATGGAATTTAGATTTTTGAAAAGATATGTGAAGCATTTTTGTACGTATTAAGCACAGTATGCTGTCATTACAACCATCTTTTGGATTTTCTTTCTAGAGGTGGTGTATACTGTCAACATTACGGACGTCTTTGACTTTTATGAAAGCACAATCTGATCATAGATTAAAATAAATAGTTAATTTTGTGCAATTGCAGCGCAAAATAAATTTTTTCAGAAAACTTTTTTAAGCTTATATTTTGAATTTCGTGAAATCAGTCCTTACAGAGTTAGTATTTCACAAGACACCCTTGTTTTCGAACCAAAACCACCTAATAAAATATTCATTTGCGGTCGATAGATAATTTTATTGGTATAGCTGAGCCGATGACCGGTCATGATCAAAGTCATGATCCTCAAAGTATAACAATGAAAAGCTGGCCCGTGAACCAACTAATTTTGGCCCCAGCGGCCATTGCCTGATACATGTATATAAAACAGCATTTTTCGCATAAAAGTAACCAAACTATTCAAGGCAAAACTTCTGATGAAATTTTTTATGGTGATTAGTTGCCAAGTAAACAAATAAGTAAAATTTTTGCGGAAATGTTTGTATGAAAAATTTTTTGTCAAAAACAGGTTTACGTGGTTTTGAGCATATTGCACTTCTATACTCAAACTCCTAGCAGCAATAAAAATACTCAGATACAGACCACGGTAAACAACGACTTCTTGAAACACTGCCTTTCCGTTTAAAATAAATTTATCAGTTCCCCGCACAAACAACTAACAAGGAAAATACGCTGCAATGCAAGGGCATCAACTTAACTTCACTTACTTTCTAGCAATTTTTTCCTTGTCGCAATCTCCTCCAGTGACGCAGAAACACTTAACTGCGACCAATTCAAGGTCCTTATGAAACGTCAAACGAACTGTGGAAGTCGCTCCGCAGCCAAGTTCTCCTCCGTTGCTTGTGATGCAGTCAAAATCGGTGCAGTCGAACTCGTGGAGTTGGAAAAACTTCGAAACATTTGTTACGAGAGTTAATAGACGTTATATTTTAACAATGAGCAGCTCACTTTTTACAAAATATTTCAGTCAATCAGTGAGTCCGCTTTCTAAAAACGCAAGTCAAACTTTCTTTATTTCGCAACTATATTCTTACAATTATTTTACATGATTTGTTGATAAAGAAACCGATGTTTCAAAATTTTCGTGAAAACGCACTATTCTAGACAATGTAACAATATCTGAAAGCTTTTACGATAGTCGCATCCAATAGGACACAGTAGAAAGCAATGAAGTTTTGCTGAAAATGAAAGTATTTGCTTTTCGAGACGGCCATTACGAGTTCATTCAAATCATATGCTTTTGCGCTGTTGTTTCTTACAGTATGCACTGTTCACTGTTTTTTCATTAATATGTAAAAAATAGGTTCCTAGAAATCGTAGGTTTCTGGACGTAAGTTAAATGTAAGGATACGATACATTCATTGTTTGACACGCAAATTAATTTAATATGCTCTTAACGACATATGATAAGCAATCTTGTTACCGTGAGTGCTTTACTACTTTAAAGAAAATAAACAAAAGAAATCAGCTTATACAGTTAAGTTTCCATTTTTTTGCAAGATAGTAACAAAGTCTGTTACAAAAGAAATAACAAAAGTATTTATCTCATTATTTAAAAAAGTGATTTTCAGTTGTTTTTGTACTTTAAAGTTTTCACGACATGTAGCATGCAATTGCGTTTCAGAGTTTTTTTACAGTGAGACGTTGAATATTTCATCACATCCTGTGCAACTCTACCAAAACATTCAAGACATTTGCAAGCTTGCGCATTGTATACCTGCACATTAGAGAGACACGGGCTGCTAATGGTCCGTTTTTTTGGCGTTTTTTTCGCCTTTGTGGAAACTAGTTACTTGAAAGATTATAGGTGTTTTTTATATTATGTACCAAATCGCAATCGCTTTATAAGTTAATTGTTTTGTTCGATACTTAAAAGAGAACCATATAATTGTTTAGGTAGTGTCTGTTTTGCCTCTTGATGCAAAAGCTTTTCTGGGCTATTTTACCTTCAGTCAAACCTGATTGGTTGAAATGGTCAAGTGACAAGCGTGGTACACGAAGTCACGTTAGGATCACCGTTGAGGAATTGTAATGCTAGGGATATTAGGTTCAGGGTATTAGGTTTAGGGTTATAGGTTTAAGGTTTTAGGTTCAGGGTTTTAGGTTTAGGGTTATAGGTTTAGGGTTTTAGGTTCAGGGTTTTGGGTTTACGGTTTAGTGTTTTAGGTTTAGGGTTTTAGGTATACACGCTACTCCAAGCATGTCACTTTGCATATTGTGCTTGTCACGTGAATGAACACTTCAACCAATCATGTTTCCCTAAACACAAGATATCCCGAGCAGATATTATGCCTTAGGAGGGAAAATAGATACTGTCAATTGTTTAACGGACCACGGGCAGGCCGGATTAAAAAGGAAAACATGTCCTCGGTCCACGGGCGGTTAATGGGCTGTATGTTGCGGGCTATAGGCCTTGGACCGTGCTATCTCTACTGCAAATTTTCCGCATTGTATACCTGAACATTTTCTGAATTGTATACCTACATATTTTCCGCATTCTTTATCTGCACATTTTCCGCGTTGTATACCTGCACATTTTCCGCCATCTTTACCAGAAGAATTGTTGAGAAACCATCAAACGTCACCTTTTCACAACAATGCAAAAATAAATACTTTTAGTTGGCCGTGATACAAACTCTGACTACAAGAGACGGTATAAGTTCTGCAAACAGGTTTGGATTCAACATAAAGTTACGCAAAATTCTAAGCAAGTCAAGTTAAGTCATGTTTGCGCTGTAAGTACTCAGCAGTAAAACAAATTTCAATCGACAAAGCTTGAAACAAACAGCACAGGTTGGGCGAAAGACAGCAAAAGCAGTCACTTAATCAAGCCCAGCCACATTCAATGACTGTCAAGTTTCAATATTACAGGTGAAGCACAAAACGTGAGTTCAAAATGAAAAAAAAACGTGTGCTCAGTTTAAGTTCAACTCTCAAAAGCATCTTAAAAATCACGTACTGTATATATCACACATAAGAGTCGATACCCAGCAAGCAGTCGCGATTTTACTTGATATGAAAACGTATGTAATGGTAACATTTGATATTATTGGAAATAATTTGTAATTTTTGTTATACGTGACCAACGTTATTACAGTTTTAAATTCTGCGTCTGTTTATTTCTCTCACCTCATACTTACAGCTGACAAATCACTAGTAGTGGCAATATTTCCATTAGATACTCAACTTTTCCAATAAGACTGGAATGTCAAGAGGGTCATTGGACATTGATGGGTCAAGTCTTTTAATTTTAAGAAGAAATGTCTCCAGGTACAATATGAGCACAAAGTAGACATTTCGGCGAGAGGATCGCTTGCACTGGTAGAACGGGCGATTGTTGTACGTAGATTGGGTCCGACATTTGCAAAATAGTTGTTGAGTGCATTTGCAGCACTTCGCGCAGTTGATAAATGTACTTTAAAGGTTAATTTTACCATGGAGGTAGTTGTTGTTTCCTGGAGTTTGCTTTGATTTTCTTTTACTATTCTCCTAAATTTTCCCGAGTTACTTTTAAATTGATTTCAAAAATTTTCAAAAGGCATGATTTCATTCTTTCTCTTGATGTGCGTTAAACTATGTCTATACCATTTATATTTTGACTGTAGAGTGGCATAGAAGGTACGAGTGTCAAATAGTGTTAGCGCATTATTAGGGTGTTTAACAAATGTGGGTCAGGTCGGGTCAACGCAAAAAAAGGTCCAGAAGAACCTATAGAGTGCATACAAAAACCATAAGACCACACACAGAAAAGTGTATAGGTAAAGATTCATTTTAGACTTCGCTTCAACGAAAACAGCTGCAGTAAACAAAATATAAGAAACAGCAAACTACATGAGAGCACCGAATTAGGAAATCAAAGTCTCAAGTAAAGCACATTTTTTCACTTGGATGCTGTGTTGCCTTAGTGCCTGCCAACATTCCAATTTTTGTTTTAACTTTGGCCGTTGATCTGCTTTTGTTTAGCAGTCGTCCCTACCTGAAAAACTCACCAGCGATAGGAAACGTATCATGCACACAAAACAAGTGAAAACTGTGCAAACACTTCTAAATTTTTTAAAGTATTGACTCGTCAGGAGTTTGTCTGAAATTTTTTTGTGTCTTCAGTAACTTCGAAGTTTTTTTAATTCAAAAATTGTATTTTCACGTTCAAAAGTTTCATAGTCAAGTGACTTTGAGTTGAGTATTTGCAGACGGTTACAGATTCGCGATGCCGCCAAAAAAGTATGTAAAAAGCCATCATTTCAAGACAAACACAAGGGTAGTTTAGGACCTAGGTTCGATCCAGAATTTTGAGTGAGCGTTTTATCAATTTACTGTACCACTGCACAATCATATATCCAAGTTTTGAAACTACGGATTCTAAGAAACAAAACTAAAAATAGTTGGAACTACTTTTAAACATTAAATTTTAATCAACACTCTGTTGCCCCCCAAAAGGTGGCACCTCTGCTACGCCACCAAATGAACGTACAAACGCAAATCGCTTTTACCAAAATTTCAACGTTCTCAACATTCCAGCAACTTCAACTTTGTTCACTTTTACTCGTGTCGGTTAATAAATTACTAGAAATCATTCGCATACTGTCCGCACACAGTTTATTTTGAAATTACACAAACCTTGTCTACTTCGAGTATATACTTCAAACCTGCAAAGGCATTTGCTGAAGTGTCTAATGGGGTTAGACAAGGGGGAGTACTGAGCCCATACTTGTTTGCTGTTTATTTAGATGATTTGTCCAATGAACTAAACAACATTTAAGCAGGGTGTTATATTGGTGAAGTTTTATTAAATCACTTGATGTTTGCTGATGATATTTGTGTGTTATGTCCAAGTGTACGTTGGTTGCAAAGAATAC
>JGI24158J21664_10000964_pt1 | contig 30018 bp, 23 predicted proteins | sample Ectturendosymbi3_FD_21664 | JGI IMG/M metagenome (IMG submission 21664)
CAAACAGTTGCAGATTATAAAATGTTATCTTTTCACCTTTCAATAAATGTAATCATCATTGTGGTATCATTTAAAATCCTGGATTTGTGCCCAATCATTTTGTTTCAACAATTGTGAAACACCCTGTATTTATCCTACTATCTAGAATCTAGATAAGAGCTTGACACAAACATCTTCGGATAATCAGGATCCTCGCCTAATCCGGATGAATTTGTTCGTCAAATCGAATCCGGATTAAACGAGATTTACTGTTGCTGCAAACTTTAATTTTTCCACAACCTGGTACTATTCAGACGAAATTTTCGAAACTATTGGTGATAAAATTTTTCGCTCAGATTGAAACATGTGAGAAGTATGCGACGTAAATCTGCAGCAGGTAGTGTTTGCAGACATAGATGTTTTTGATGGGTGTTTTCTTGTGTTTGTCAAGGAAGCTTTGCAGGAGTGCAGATAAAGTTCGGAGTTAATCTTGGTTGTTACCACATGCTTGTGCGAGGTTTCGCTGTAAATGTGTAAGATTTTCGCGATGACGTTATCATAAACCTAATGCTCATTTAGTATACTGAAACTTTTAAGATGCTATCAAATCTATTATCAAAGAATTAGCAATTTCTATAGAATAAGAAATATTTAGAGAATAAGGACCAGTAACTACTCTTTATTCTCAGATTGCAAATGGATTTAGAGTGATCCGAAGCGTTTCAAAATAAAAGTTAATAGCTTAAAGGCTTTACTGAATCTCTTATCTTATTTGAAGGTGCTCTGTTGCCTCACTTCGGGATGAAAAGTGGCGCAAAGCAAGTAGGTGTTTTGGATCTAACTCTGTTTGGATTCTACTTCTCTGCTTTTGCATTCAGTGACGATGTCAAAAATAGGCGTCACTGCTGGAGTTTTCCTGCGCACCTGGCACCCCCACAGATGGCAAATTGTTCAACCTTGAAAGATAACCTGCCAAAACAAAAACCTGGCACATCCTTCTACTGTACGTGAACTGCTGTTTGCAGACAATGCTGCTTTCGTTCCACACAGCGAACACGGGCCTTCAGTCGCTAATGGACCGTTGTGCTGCTGCTTGTGAAGCCTTTAAATTCTGGTCATTAGTAACAAAAAATTGTTGTAACCTTAGTTGACGTGCACTGCTTACACGCCCGGTGCTGGTATCATCGTGAACGAGACTAGGCTCGAAAACGTCGACAACTTTTTCTACCTGGGTTCTTTTATGTCCAACGACTAATCTCTTAAGAAAGAAACTCAGTCCAGAATCGGGAAAGTAGCTACCCATTCAGTCGAGTCAGTACAGAGTATGGCAAAATGCACACCTTACATTGCACATTTAAAAGCAACATCTACAAGGCTTGCGTATTAAGTACTCAGCTTTACAGCTCCGAAACGTGGCCAACATACACACAGCAAGAAAAAACATTTTAAATGCGATGCCTCTGCAGTATTTGCGACGTCACAAGGAGGGACAAGATCAGAAACGAGGTCATTTTGCAGCGCAGCGACTGTATAGTTACATGTTTAGTTATCCCCAAACAAGGGGTTGCTCTATAGCTTGGTCATGATTGCTATCTTTCAGAGTATTTTTACCAGAAAATATCGTATATAATGAATCTATCTCAGTTACTCGAAGCGTTTGCGGACTCCTCGTTTGTGTCAGAGATGTTGTAAAATGAGACCAGGGGCAGCTCAAAATCTCATTCTCCGAGTGGGTAACATACGCTCAAAATCGCCTGCCGTGCACTGCTTCGTCAAGCCTCGCTGGAACTGGACTACCCCCGTTCCTGTCAAAGCAATCATACTCTATGCAGAGGTTCGCATGCAGGGGCGTGACGAGGTTAGCTGGCCCCGCCGGGCAAAAAGCAAGTTTGGCGCCCGGTGTTCGAACCTGAGCTCTTTCGGAAGCAAATGTAGTGTATTGAAAAAAGTACTTGTGACATTGTTGAGACTTTTCGGCGCCCCCCGCAGTGATTCGGCGCCCGGGGAATTGTGCCCCCTTGCCTCCCTCGTTCAGCCCCTGTTCGCATGCCACACTACTATTGCTGCTGTGGGAGTCAAATTGTCTCTCCAAGTTTTGTGCTCTAAGAATTCCTATTTTTTCATATATTTTATAGACTGTGGTAATCCAGCTTAAAGAAGAGAAGGAAGTGGTTGAGCCGCGCCACGATGACGTCAAGGACCGGCACGACTTGGCAGTTGCAACGTATGAAACTCTGCGGGATGAAGTCATACAGAAAAATAGAAAAATAAAGCAGTTGCGAGAAAACCTGGCGACCCGTCGCAAGGAAATCATCGGTGCGTAATGATAGATATTTCTTTATGCTAGTTGACCCTTCTCTGTGTTGTGAAATATTCCCTGCCAAACATTCCTTGTTGCATTTACACTCTTGAGGTCCGATTGCACGATTTATATGAAATATTTATTCCTGTGCCTCGCACAAAACATAGCATTTGACGAAAACTCACGTCATAAGTGCATTTGCATGTTATTCAGTGTTTCCCAACCCGAGTCCGTGGACTCATTTGAGTCCGCGGAAGGCTCTGGATGAGCTTGCAAGCACTAGGGGCAAACAAGTTTTCTGCAGTGCCCTCACACAATAATGACTTGATACAACTGACGTTTGTGTTCGCACAGCGATTAAAATGCACCTAACCAGCATGAAAAAGTCAATAATTTGCTGTTCCGCATGGCGTTTATACTTTTAAGGTAGTGCGTCCAGCAGCTTAAGCATAAAGCTGTTATCTAAACTGCAGTTTCTTTTTACCGTTTTAGTTTATAAATGCAAAACGAAAGCAGTCGTTTGCGTATGACGACAACTACTTGAAACTTGGATTTACTTTAGTCGTGGTAAACGATTAAATACGGCCACAGTTCGTGCATTGCTTAGAATCTTTGCTCACAGATCTCTCAAGGAAGGTACGTCGGCATCTCGAGTAAAAATATGTAAAATACGTTGACGAAATTCTTGACGTTTTCAAAGAGGAAAAACACCAGGTAACGTGAAGTCGTACTTACTGTCCATCTACTTCTGGAGTAAAAACTTACTCCCATAGTAAAGAAGTGCGTGCTTCTTTTTCTATTGTTTGGAAAAATCCAAGAGCAAAAGCACCTTATACAGCAGGAGAGAGCTTGGTCAAACAACAGTCGTGAAAATAGCCAGGATAATGTGCAGTGATGCCGTAGCTAATAAGTTAGCTATGGTTTTTCTTCAAAGAACACCAGCAAGTGGAGCATCCAAGAACTCTCAGTCGATATTCTGAAACAAACTAAGTATTGCTGATGTGAAGTGAAATCTTCAGAGATTGGCGAGACTATAGATCTAGGAAATGATGAACAGTTCATTGTGTTCGTACGTGACGGTTTTAAACCTATTTGACCGATTTCATCAAATTGGGCCCGCGCCAGCAGCGACACAGTTGCGGTATTCTAAGGGACGTGTACTAGGCCACCAAAACCTGCGTTGTTTTGTTTCTATCACGGTGGTCGCTAGCAGAGATAAACGGATTTATGTTTTTCCAAGCCAAATAAAATCCGATCCAAAAATTTCATTTCAAAATACAATCCAAAACAATTCGTTAGCGTGCAATTTTGTGGAAAATACTTTATGATTAAACATCAATTTTAAGACTACTATTGACCATAGAAATTTTATAGCACAAAATTGTATGAAACCTTGCACATAAAACAGTAAATGATTGCGTTTATTCTGTCTAATGAGAATGGCAAATTCAAAATGTGAATTTAAATTATTTGGCAACCCGAGTGGAAGCAGGGTTTCGGACTCGGAAGTAAAATATCCGACTCCGACACGGACCTTTCCAAAATTACCGACTCCGACGCCTTAACATAAAGGGAATGAATTTTGGCTGTTAAAATTAATGGAAATTGTGGTGCAGAGCAAGAAATCTCTGTTTCAACAAAAGTTTCGAAAGAAATTGTACCATTTCAACAGGAATTCCTAATTTAGGAGTGTGATGTAAAAAATGATCCAGTTGGACATCCGGAGTCGGGGTCGGACAAAACTATCCGACTCCCAATGTTGTTAGGAATCCGATTTCGACTCCACCCAAAAACCTCCGACTCCGCAACCCTGTGTGGAAGGTTTCGCGACCCACTATTTGCGGAACCCTGATTTAAGTGATTATTTGACGATTAAACATCCTTTAAATATGCCAGTGAATAGCTTTCCAACAAATAAAAAAATATTGTTTGCAAAGTTTCACTGTAAATGAAACTTCCAAATGTAATATGTATTGAAAGACCTTGATTTTGTACTCTCGGTCTACTGGTCAAATTTGTAGCTTTTACACTACAGCAAACTTTTTAGCAAGAACCAGAGGTGGCCGGAGTCACTTTTTCAGACACCGACTGCGCTCCTGTTCCAAAATGCTTGAATCCGGATCCGGGAATTTTCAAATTAGAGAATCCGATTCCTGTTCAGACTCCTGTTATACTATCGATTCAACCGAAATTTACCTATGTTTTTACTTAAGAGATGACCACGCAGGCTCTTGTTACTGCCGAAATTGAAAATTGGCACCAGATTCGGGTCCGTTTTTTCACAAAATTTCCTGATCCGTGCCCGAAAAAACGCAGAATCCTGCCATGGCCCCCTCTGGCAAGAATACAACCAGTGCATTATCAACAAATGGATTCAACAACTGGTGTAATCTTCATACAAGGTTTTGTAAGCATAAAAATTCAAAGAATCATTTGGAAGCCACATGGAGTCTCTATGGGTTACCAAAGATCTTGTAGTGGACAGACAATTGACAAAGAACATAAAAAAATTGTCAAGGTTCAAATGATGTTTCAGTACAGGTGCAAGCGAATTGGCGGAAGCTGTTAAATCACCACAAAAGTTTATACATTTTCAAGAAAAAAACTGCGACGAACAACAACTAAAAGAGAATCTTTTCATATGAGACAGAAGATTAAGCTTTGGATGATCGAACCAAAGCGTAGAGAGTTCATTGAAGACCTGGGAATAGGCATTATGTCTGGAATTGTTATACTTGGTATTAAAAAAATTAATGAAGCTTTCATGGTCGTTCAAAATTTGAGTATATCAAGCATTTATTTTTTTGGTTAAGGACGGACATACTACACAAAATAAAATCATATATGAACTTTCAGTGGGGGCCCCGCCATCAGTTTTCTAAATGGGTCCCGCAATTCCTCGCACTGGCCCTGGGTGCGATACCGTGCGACTGACGACTACGTGGAACAATTTCTCTTTTGCTGTCCACTTGCCGAGTTTACCATAAGAAAAAAACTGTTGAAAGTAGATTCCTTCGCTAAGGAACATCAGCTTTCGCGGACTCGCTGTGTGTCTGTCTGTTTGTGCCGACGGTGCTTCGGACATGATAAGAATCAACAAGGCTTTATGAATTTATGAAAAAGGAAAACAAAAATATTTAGATTGTCTTCTTCGTCGAGAAAATATTAGATAGCGAAGAAATTTAAGAAGATCTGACAGTTTTTAAATAGATTTCATCTGCTGCCAATCACATCAAAAGCCGTCCATTACGCATTCGTTAATTTGGTGCTTTGTGTGGCGAGATGGGGGCAGAACACAGTGAACGTTTGTTTCATTTGAACATCCGTTGACTCATGAAGAAAGGTGCTGGAGAGAGTGGCCCACGCAATGACACCGGTGCGTCATTAAAAGAACAGAATCACAACTTTGCTTAACGGTTCATCGACAGCAAGTGGATTGCCAAATAGCCATTCTTAGGTGATTTTTTATACTTTGAATCAGCTAAACAGGTCCATGCACAGAAAATGTAAAATACTTTTAGATGTGCCCGAGACAGGGTCTCATTTAAACGTAAAGCACAGTTGTGGATTCACCGAATTGAAAATGGAAGAATATCAGCGTTTTTGGCATTAAACGCACTTGCAGAAGAGGTAGAACTTGATTTGCACTGCATTCGTTAAATCTTTCCTAAGTACCTTACTACATGACTCCGAGTTGGATACATATATTCCTTCTCATAATTACATCAAAACATTTAAACTGGGTGCGAATCCCTTTTGAGGTGTCAGAGCTATACAGGTTCATTGTGAAGTGGATTGCATTGCTGAACAGCTGATTGAGCTGCGAAGTCCACAGCTGTGGTGGAGTTTGTTTGACTCAATTTTGAGTGGACGTCCAAACCAAATCTCTGTGATCTGTGTCGGTAGGCAACAAAAACTCTTTTTCTTTTTCCAACTACATACCGTTGTGAAGCTGTTTTTCAACGATTTAACTATTTTTAAAACCACGCATCGATACCAACTTCAGACGACATCAGGTGATGTGCGTTGACGACCACAAGCCCCTATTTCGACAAACTTGTGAAACAAACTCAGAGACAAGATTCTCATTGAAATCTGTGAATGTGGACGATGAACCGAATTTGCTAAAGCTAGTGCTTGTATCATTGTCGTAGCTTTAGTCTATCTTGAATCCGCGAAGATTTATACTAGTCCGAAAATAGTCCGTGTCTTAAAAAGGTAGAGAAACACTAGGCCCTCCAACAACTAAGAGTGTTTATTGTTAAAGCAAGAAATATCAAGTGGCATTACTAACAAATTACCTATAGTTTTCTAGAGATTTATAAAAAAGTGCTTTCAACACAACACAAAAAGATTACTCTACAAGTAACCCTGTCTGGATGGAACCATTTTTATGACTTTTTGTTGCGAAACTGTGTTTTAGTTGTCATTCTTAAGACTTCATTCTATTTGATTTTTGTTTTATCATCAAACATTTGCTAACTTCTGAAAACCTTTTGTCGCACATTTGTGAAATTTTAATTTGAAACGTCACGCGAGATCTTGTGACCTTTGGGAGCAATTGTGCACTATTTCCAAGCTGGACTTGTCTTGGAGTTTCAAGGAGGGAGGCCAGTGTTATGTAGTCAACGGTCATTTGTATACAAAGTGTACCGATAATCCGTCTGATTTTAACGAAGTTGCGGGATGTGTCACAAATTTGAAATCTCTTGGTGAATGGACCTGGTCTTCCTCGTTGTGTTTTTTTTATTTCAGTTTCCAAAACAACATAAAACTTTGGTATATAAAAATAGCTTGATTTTGTTGGTAATGTCAGGTCCTAGCGAGTCACAGTTTTGTGGAATTTATATTTCATAAAAACTATGTAGAACTATATTCCCCTGCTTTTACAGACGCAGCTACAGCAAGGATACAATGGCAAAAGCAGATGTAGCCGTATTACTGCTTGTTGTATGTGCGTTGCTGTAATTGAATTACTAATACCATTTGCGCAACTGTGTAAATGCAGAAAGCCACGTAATCTATAGTACAAGTTGATCCACCCACGCATTTAGCACAACTAGTAAACTGTTTTGTTGCAAGAAAAATAACGAACAGAGTAGAATGCTCAGTCTTCCAACGTCGTTTGTTGCAAAAGTGATTTTCCAAAACGTCCAACCTGATTTCTCAATTATGACCACACTCCAAGATCTACAAAGTTTTAGCTGTTCTAACCAATTTTCGAGAAATATCCGATTTGTTTTTACTTTAAGCAAAATCACAGTCTTAAAAAATGTTCTTTTTGATTTGTGTATGATCCGAACCATGCAGATTTTTCAAGAGTCATCTGTCAATACGCAAGGTACCTAGACAAATATGCTGACACAATGGATGTTACGATGACGTCGATGAGGGCTACAATGACGTCACAAACTATGTTCCTCTTTATTTCATCGGTTTGTCAGATAGCAACTCCAATCCTCTACGCAAGATAAGTTTGGAATAGCAGAAGCAACTGAGAAAACCAATTTTTTCATCCACATTCTTATTTCGAAATGTAACTACGTTTGCACAAACCATTTACGACTGCAAACCAGTTTTGTCAATTTTCATCACTGACACTTTAACGACTAAGTAAGACAGACATGCCCCATCGTTTACGTCGATGAAGCAGCTATAATTTTGCGATTTAAAATGAAAACAGCTAATAAGAACTGTGGCAAACGGGCAGTTAAGAATATTCTTTAACCATCAGATTATTTCCATCTGCAGACAACGCATGTGGTTGTTATCCTCTGAATACCCGTAGTTAAGCGCTTCTGCCTGAAGAAATATTTTCCAGTTTAACTAACCAATGTGTTGAAATTTTTCATTTTTTCTGCGATATCCCGAAAGCTAAACTTGTCTTGATTTTCAAAACTTTGCTGATTCAGATTTAGATCAGGCTTCTGCAATAGCTTTTGAATGGTTTTGCAGCAACCCAAAGTGCACCCCTCTCCATGGTGAAACCAAAGTGCACTGGTTTAAAACCAGCAACCTACAAGAGTTAAACATGGGAGTAAGTTATGTGTAAATCCACAAGATTATTCGCCTAAAACCAGGCTTGTCCATGCGAATCGGATTCTCATGGAAATGCTGTGGGATGGGGCAGTGGACTTGAAATTTGTCCCATGCCCTATCGTTAGTAATTTCGTGTCATATAGCAATAATTTTCCACTATTTAATACCATTTTTATTTGCTACCAGTACAGCAAGTATTACACGCAGAGGCTCAATGCTGTAGCGTAGATAATGCGAGGTCCTGGAAAATAAGGTTGTTGGGCCCTGTTTAGATGACAACTGGACACGCGTCACCCAATTTTCATTGCTCCCCTAATTGGAAGTTTTGTGTGTTATTTCCACAATTTTGTAAGGGCTAAATGTTAGACATGCGCACGATAAAATGTACTTTGTATGACGACTTTCGTGGAAATCCAATGGGATGGGACAGAAAATAGTGTTACATGTACAAGCTTGCCTAAAATTTTGGGCAATATAAAAAGTTTTCAGCTGGTGACAGTTTTTTTCTGCGGCTTCGAAAGACGGGTTATTTCATCTTTTTGTGCTTGAACATATATGTGCAAGCAAAGAAGGAAACTTAAAAATAAAAACCAGAATGGCGATGGAGGGCGGAAAGGGAGTGCATGGCAAAAATGACCTAATGTATCACAGATTATTATGTATTCAGTAGAGAAGCATGCATATTTTCGAGGTGTATGCATGAAATACACTGGTTAAATTGTACTACTAATCGAAGCATCAAGATAACTCCACTTCTTCTTGGAAAGTATAATGCACACAACTTTGTTAATTTGCAAAATCGGTACTGTATTATGGTTTTACAACTCTTTTTACAAACCTTGGAGTTTTAAGTTTTAACACAATTCATCTTTAACGGAACGTACGCAAAAGTACCTGAGCAAAGTTATAGTGGAGATTAAGCATATGAATTCAAACTGAGAAGCTGTTTTTGCTTAAAACTTTTTCCGCTAAATCTCCGAAAAATAATTATAGTTCATTTCATTGATGTTTCGCATTTCGAAAATTTTGTTAAATTTTCGGAATGTAAAAGATGATTCCACTCTGGAAGTGATGTGAATACTGCAACTACAGTTAATTGCTAAGTTCTATATAAATTTGTTTAGACATGGCGGACGAGCGTGAATATCTGAAAGCAAAGTTTAAAGAAGCTCATGAGGAAATGATGGAATTTTTGAAAAAAGGAAAGACAGGTTTGAGATTCAGTGGTGCTGAGATCTACGAAGCTTTGAAAGTCTATGAAGTGTTGCTTCTGAGGAATTCCGAAATTCATCGTCGATGTTCCGAAATGTTGCAAACCTTAGAAAGTACGTAGTATTGGCAACAGTTTTGATTCGACGATTTTTTAAGCAACCACGAAACAGCTTCATGGTTTGTACGGTAAGGTCGAACGCGTCTAAAACTACTGCTAACGTTTGTATGACATTTCTGTAAAACCTTTAAATTTTCAAAATAGTTAGAAAGGGTCAGAAACACTGTAAGTTCTTTACGACGCGAAACCAGAACAATGAACATTTTAAAAGTTAAGTAATTCCTTCATTGTTGATAAAGTTACCATCTGCGAAAATTGCTGCAGCAACAAATATTGTACACTTCTTCTACTCGGAAGTCGTACAAGTTATGATACGTTGAAGTTGCCTGGTCACCCTGGTGACTAATATTTTGATAAAACTTGACACAATTAGAATAGCGTAGAAACATATTGATAGATCTACTTAGAACTTAACTTATGAAGATCACGTGTTTCTATTATTACTTCATTCCTCACTTAAATCTTGTTGTGATACTTTGTAACTTGCGTGCAAACTTTTGTTTTTTTGTTCCCTAAACGTCACAGGACAACCATGTGGAAAAGCAAAAAAGCACTCATTTGGGCTCCAGTCGTTCACATTCTGTCTCTAGCCTAAGCAGTGTTGTACTCACTGCTCAGGCAAGTTGACAGGGGAAGCGACAGCACACTGTTTTGCAAGCAGCTAAAATGTTCGATTTTTGTGTCCGATTGGAAGAGTGTATCAAGCAAACAATTTGTAAAACATTTGCTTTCTTTTGCCTCCCGGTCGTAACAGACCAAATGCTGTCATCACAGAAGCCAAAAAGCAAACCTAATGCCAATTATGGGGCGCCTGTCTTCAAGCAACTGCAGCGATGAGTTAAACATTGTTCGGGCATGTGGCTTGCTCAACTAAGAACTGCTGACTACCGGTACTGGACTGTAAATTACGCAGCCTGTTTTATATTTTAAGCGTTTCTCTTGCTCACTTAAATTTGAGAGAGATTTGTAAACTTTAACCGATCGCGTTGGTAGTCATAAACGGCACGCCCAGCATGAGATGAACGCAAACACTTGCTCTATTTTTTAACGTTACTTAATCTGGAGCCACTCCAAGCCCATATGCGTCCGCACCAGTGTTCCACGCAAAATCTTGCATTAGGGAACAGAACAAGGTTCACATTTGCTTGTGCATGATGTTCATAACAAGGGACAGGAAATGGATGGGCCATTGTTTGTTACTCCCCACAACAGCAGCTGGCATCACCGTCCTTTTTCTAATCCCACTTAACCAGACTGACTTTGCAGAGAAGACCATCGCAGTTCTAAGGCGGCTTAGGCAGGCTCAGAAAGGCCGTGTCTCGCTAGAGCCAGGGGTAGTGATCGTGTGCGATGACGGCCAACTTGTTTGGTTTTTCTGCGAGATGTTCTTGCCACATGGATAGACGCTGGCTGTTAGTTTGGATGTTGAGGGCGTTTAAACACTGAATGAAGATGTGCCTACGGATTTCAATCTTTTATTTGGTATTATATGCGTGAAGATAGGATGTCTGGGATCGCTTTCCTGCTTCAATTTCTGTTGTTGGGATGCCGCAGTTCTGGTGATGTGCGGAGGAGCTATGTTACGCAATAAGCAAAGATTCTCGACATTGCTGGGTTTTGGGCAGCCGGAACAGCATTGAATACACGGCATGCGTTATTCAGGGCTAGCTCTACCTTCGAGGCGTGAACCGAACGACACCAAACAGGAAAGGTATAGTCTTCGACAGGAAACACTGAGCCAGAGTCATAGTACGGACCGTAGGTGGCGGAACTGGGGGACCGCATGGGCCTAGCCCCCCTCCGCCACTTTTATTTATGGGGGGGCCTGGACCCCTACTTTTAAATTTCGAATTTCGCCTAAATATCGGAAATTTAAGTAACACAATTGGTTTTGGATCCAGTGTTAAAGTAAATCGTTTAATGAAAGAGATGTTGCAGAATTTTGGCAGTATTTTGTCGATGCTATTTCTAATATATTTGTAATTTGGCAGGATTTCGTAATTGTTTGGCAGAATACACCGTGCACAGTTTGTCTCCTGCTATGGATTGCTTACCGCATTGGTGTTGTTGAACAGTGTCGCCAGATGGTGTAATGTAATACAACACAATTTTTACAAAAATGGTGTACTTTTTCATGTTTGTGTGCATAGGCGTCGGAAGGAATTTTTCCAGGGGAGGCACTAGTGGATTTTTCCAAGTTTTTCAAGGGGGGCAAAAAGTGATAAAATTTGGATTTTACCACTCGAAACTAAGAAAACAACCTTTTTTGCTGAAATTTTCAAATTCCTGCCTCTCTTCCGACACTCATGCTTATGTTTAGGAAAGTTCGTGGCACACCATTAAAAATTGGGGTAATTTCAAGCGTTTCAACACGATTCTAAATAGTGAAATTTTACTGAATCTTATGCGCAAAATGAAATATTTGACAGGTCAATTTCAATTGTGTTTTTGTTTTTGCAGTGGCAACGCTAAATAGCTATATTTTATTTCTGCGTTGGCAACACAATTGGCATCCTTACGGACAACTTACTAGTTGCTACGTATGCTTTGTCTTGTCTTTGTATTCCGGTATCTAATGCAGTTGTAGAATGAGTATTAAGTCATGATACTTCTGTGTTGAAGATGTGGAAAAGTTGTGATTTTGAATGTATTTAAGACAGGTATCAATGCTGTGTCATTTTTACCTGTTTTTGAAGCTGTTACAGGCAAGTTGCCTGCAACAACTTTATTGCTGTACAGAAAACAAGCTTGCTGAATAGTCCACAACCCTGAAACAGCAAGGACAAATTCAAAAGGGGTTGCAGCCAATCAAAACTCATTATTAAGTCAGCTGATCCTAAAGACAACGTCATTAAAACGTCAGCAAAGTCACAAGACTATTCACAAGACGAGTCACAAGACAAGTCACAAGACGAGTCACAAGACACAAGCGAAATCACATGACACCTGGTCACGATCAGGTGAAACCCCGAGTACTGAGATTTACCTGAAGGTCCTGGAAGCATTTAAACCAGCCAATCACCAGACAATTACGCAAGCAATAGCCAATTGGAAGACCTGAAGAAAATGGGAATTTCCAAGTCACATGATGATTTATGGGTATAAATAGCGTCTCATTTGGACTGAAATTCAGACTTTTCTCTTTCCGTCTTTAGGCACGTGTCCGAGGTTAAACCATAGACTCGAGTCTGAGAACTCCGGCTATGGGCAGGAATAAAAAATGGTAGCCCTCGGCTTGTACCAGGTGCTATGCCAGTTAAAATCTCAGAAAAATGACTTGTCCGAACGAAGTTCTGCCGGATTGGACTGCAGCAAGTGGCATGTCCGGGTTAATCCCTGCCAGTTTGAACAATAGAAAATGGCTTGTCCGAACGAAGCTCTGTCAAGCTAAATGCTGTACTGTACCAGCATATCCTTTGTCATGCCACTTGTTCAGGCTTAAACTGCATTCATGAGTGGATTCCATTTCTGAGTTACTGAGTTGCTGTCGGATCAGTCCTTTTGACTGAATTTACTTTCGACCAATTACAGCAGCAGTCAGTTATAGTGAGCCTTATTTATATAGTAAATTGCTTGAATAGGGGAACCGATCTGAATGGATTATTGATCTCTTATCGCAAATTACTAAGATGCAGAATTAAAATATGAGGGTTACTCGAGCGTTGTGACATGTCGAGCAGTGTTTGAATAATCGTATATTAGTGAGTACCAGTTTTTGTCAGATATTTATTATAATGATTAAAAGCTATGAAACCAAAAATTATATGCTTCACTAGTGTGTATATTTTATAGTGTGAACCATTGAGAAATAGTTTACATTCGGGCAATTAATGAGGGCTGTTAACCAGATTAAGCTTCTGCGAGAACGGTCCCTGATTCAGTAATGAGAACCCATGCATAAATGATTCTACTGAATCACATTGTTATGTCACCCTTAGAGGTCGCATCTTGTGTAACAAAGCTGTGTTCTTCGTAAAGCATACCGGTTCATTTTGGGCACACAAACTCTGCAGTTACACGTCAAGTTCATGTAGATGCCCTGCTAGTTCAGCATCTATATAGTGTATTTTTTCAATATATGTTTTGGTATGTGTAGCAGGGATGTTTGCCTGCAATTTAGAACAGTTCCTCGAGAGCACTCGTCAATTCAAAACAGGAACGTGTTGAAGACACACCCGAGTGTACAATTAAGAAACTCAGACCCGCCCTTTATCATTCGACTTTATGCTCAGTTTTAACAATACACATATGTGTATTCACTCATGGTTTTATTGATGTAACTTTAAGCACTGCGCTGTTAATCTCAAATCTGTAAAGAAATAATTTAATAACAACAGGGGTTAATACGAGTTCAATTCTTTCATGGAGGAAGAGAGTAAACCATACTGCCAGAAATTTTATGGGTCTCAGTCTAACAAACGAGCAGTAGACCGTATATTAAGTTTCCAGTGGGAAACTTCTTCTCAGCCAGTGGGCTAAGGTGATGGTTAGGCAGTGCCCTAAAGTCTTGCAGTGGCTAGACTTGTTACTACTCAGGCAGCGGCCCGATTAAGGACTGACTGAACTCAGCGTTGCCACTCAGTTTTGAAGAAAACCCCCAGAATTTACCTTGAAATAACCTCAAAAAATAATAAAAAACCCAGACATAAAGTCAAAACCAAGCCCTTGAAATGTACGTTACAAGTACTTGAACATGAAAAATTAAGGTAAAATGCATTATTTGCATCAAATTTTCAACAAGTTCAAGTCTCTTTTCAAACATACTGACAGTATGGCTAGTCAGTGCTTCATCTGTAAAACATTAGATTTTGAACAATTTGGTTAAGCCTAGCCCTACTCAGCTGCACTGGCTGCTGACTCTGCACACCACGCCTATGAAACCACTGCATTGTACAATGAAAAATCTAAAATTTGACCAGAGTCAAAAAAACCCAGATTTTCAACAAAAACCCCAGAACCCCAGATAAAACAGCAAAACCCCAGATCTAGTGAAAAAAAAACACCAGTGGCAACACTGACTGAACTTGGACATCGGGCACCTACTTATAGTTTTTGTCACGTATTTTCATTGGCTGTTTCATTGGTTCATCAGATGGCAGGACGTCGCGTTCCATGACGTAACACGGCGCTGCGTCTTGCGTGGTCCAAGCGCGACACTCGTGGTCACGCTCTCGATGCGTGATTACGTCAAATCCGAAATCGAGGTTGCGCATCAGTGCGTGACATTTTTATCTGTTTAAATCGTGAATATTACTAACAAATCACAGTGGCTTACTAGTGCAAGTTATTTCTATAGTGTTGTGGGTCACTCTCATCCTTACTACAATTCACGAATCACTTGCAAAATATAGGTCCTCTGTATTCAAATGTAGACAGTTCAGAACATCCACTTCCTATTAAGCTGAGTGTCTTATTCTTCATTTTGTTTCAGATTCATACTTCCTAGTGAAAGTCCATTTCTCTGTAAAGCTTTTAATTTCCTTGGTGTTCCTCCAATTCACACTTATCCACAATAAAAGACACTAAACTTCAGGGTCTTCTTCTTGACTTTTTTTCAGTCATTAAAGTCATTTCGTGGCTGTATTCCAAAGTCTGGAAATGTTTCATGTGGAGACCGCAAAGCGAACTCAACATATGGTCCAACATCAGAAACAGTTTGGATACAGAGAAGGCAGAAAAATTAATTAAAATATACCGATTTAACAGAGCTGAAGAAGATAACCAGTAGAATTTACTCAAACTGTTCGAATTATTCTTCTCTGTTTTTCAAACCCTTCCAATTTCGTTGCTGTTCGTTCTGTTTCATTAAAGAATACGTACAGCTAACTGTACAAGTGTGTTGCTTATTTTACTTTTTGCTTGACAGTACATTTTTCAAAGGAAGAGAAGGGGATTTTTGGTGGGTTTTACTGATTTTTTAGTGTTTTTTTTTTATAAAAACCCGGGTGGTATTTTTTCGTTGGGTCCAATTGCATCAAACCTGAAGATAATCATGGACGTGTAACTGATTTCCTGAGCCTAATTTCAAAATTTTCCTATTTGAACGTGGTTGATTTAGCTGATTTTATGATGCATCGCTGGATTCCCGTTTGTTTTTTTGTGCTAATACAGTCGCGCATCTGTGCTTGCAATATGTGCTGCCTTTCGAGCTTCGCCATTAATTGGCAGTTCAGGCGAATTGATCAAAACAGCTCACACAAGCCCGTATCCAGGGATGTAGTGGGGTGGGGACGGCGTTCCTACAGCTTTTTGCACTAGTTACGTTACTTGAAGATTTACATTTTTCCTTTCAATTTCTACGTGTAGCGCCTGGAGCAGCATGAATCACTAAATGACAAGTTATCCGGTGTATAACACGCAGCATGGTTGTGCTATCGCTGTTTGTGACGTCAACAATGGTATTTGCGCGCTTCCCGCTTCGTCTGATTGTGTGCATTTATCGCAACTCTGCTATCTTCGATTCAGAGGAATAATTAGTCTCGAACTTTTCAAGCCGTTGCGGACAGTGCTCTCACTTTTAGGGATTTTGTCACTAGATTGGAACTTTTGACCCTTTTTAGGGATTTTCGGAAAAGTATGAAAATGTTTGAAATGAACTATTTTTGTTTATTTTTCAAATCATATTTGGTTCTATTTTTAACATTTATCATGGCACTCCGATTTTATGCTGCACCACTACAGATTTAGGGATTTTTTGGTATTGTTCTAGTGATTTTTGGAGTTGCATTTGTGAGAGCCCTGGTTGCGGAGTAGATTACAGCTTGTTTGAGTGGATTGCGAGAACTAAAGGAGCTTTTTGCGTGTGAGGGAACGGCGTTCCCAAACCTCTTTTTTAGCACTACACCCCTGCCCATATCTGTTCTTTCTCCTTAGCAATTGTACATATAACAGCCACATAATAAAAAACGAAAATTTTCTTGCGTATTTAATGGGGATTCTCAATTCTTGGGTAGTAAAGAGAGTGCGTGTAGAATGATATGCACAGAAACGCCGGAGAATGGAGGCATGGGAAGGCCATTGGCCCTTCTGCCCTTTCAAAAGGGGGGCAGCGGTGGCGGAGGTGTCTTTTCATAACAGTGTCATGGGTAATTTCATGGGTTATCAAGATCGACTTGAAACAAATTGATGCAGCTATTTGAGCACCCGGAAAATTCAGAATGAGTTTCTATAATTTCGGTTATTATTTTTGCGGTCAACATTGTTGCTGAACAGAAACAAACCTATTTGTTAACGATATTTTTGTTTTTTTTAAGTTTCCATTGCCTTCAACTCTTACTGCTCCCCCTGCCCTACCGCTGCTCCAGCGCCCTGAATATGTATGTTGTGTCAACAAACTTCGCCAAAACATTGATTTGCAAACGTGAATATGACGTCATATTGTGACGTCACAAACAACGTATATCCAATAACAATGACCACAAAACGCCACTGTTCAATACTAGAATTTGGAAGGCGGGCATCCAATCAAGCGGTCGCCCCGGGCTTCACCAGATTTCTGCACGCCACTTGGGCCACACGGACCAGAATGAAACGTTCGGAGAGGTTGAAAGTGTGGCAGAGTAAGGAGATAGGCCTATAACTTTCAGGAATGCTTGGATCTTTCTCAGGTTTCGGAAGGGCGATGATTTTTGCCTTCCGCAATGCTTTAGGCATCTTATTGGGGGCAGTGCAACCACTGATTATATTCATCAACCATGTAAATGCAGTTGACTAAAATGTTTTATCTGTTCGACAAGGATGTCGTCGAAATCTTCTGTCTTATGATTTTTAAGGTCTTAATTGCAATAATCGTTTCGGTCATGGTGAAAGGCCGCATAAACAAATTGGGTCCAGACGATGATTCTGTGACCAGAGGAAGCTTTGCTTCTTTGCATTGCTGGTAATGATTTCCGCGGCTGTTCACCAGGAGTTGATGGGCAATCTGGTCAGCCGTGACTAGAGACGTGGTTTGTGTTTTTGTGTAATCGTTTTCAAGAATACGAATTGTATTCCAGGCTTTCCTACTGCTGTGAGTAATGTCAGTGCTCATTATGAGCTCTTGCCACTTTTCTCTGCCAAGGGCATTAACACATTCGACTGTATTGGGACTAAAAAGGTCTGTGTTGAATAGCTCACTGTATTTGTTGTAGAGTCGTGCATTCCTTGGTGAGGCTCTTTACAAAGCATGTGCGACAGCCAAAGGGATGTTGCGTCTTGAGAAAGATTTTACACACTCCACAAACGCATCATATTTGCTAGGGATCGGTGGGATATCAACTAGGGCAGAATCCAAATCACGGGTAAAACTCAGCCAAATAGCCCTCTTGAAATTGAACCGTTGCCAGAAAGGAATTTCACGATGTGTGACAGCTGCGCTACTAATCTGAAGAATAAATGGACAATGTTGACCAATTGGGATTAGATCGAGCATTAATTTTTCACGCTGGTAGGCAGTTGATAGGGAAACAAAGGCTAGGTCCGAGTTATAACTTTTATTCCACCGAGCCTTGTTGATTGAGTGAGCTTTGAATCATCGACTAGAGAAAGCTGATTTGTGTCCGCACTGCTTTATAGTAGCTCGCCGTCTCGATTAGTGTCAGCGTAGTCTCATGTTGTACTGGGACTGTTGCAGTTTCGTATGTACACGTTTGTGCGTCCAATTAAGACCTCTGCAGGGGTATCAAACGGAACACCAGGTGGTTTGTATATAAAATGGATAGAGATTCCATGATGCCGAAGCAAAAAGTAACTGATTGGCTAACTGCAAACAAGCTCTCATTATTTTCTAAAACAAAAAATATTTTATCACAAATAAACTCCTTTGAAATAAATGTAAATGGTAATCGTATTGAAGGAGCTTTGAGTTACAAGTACTGATGAAAAACTGACATGGAAAGAGAATTATGAACGGTTGTGTTGTACTAAATCCATATATGTAGGTGTAATGTATAAAGTTAAACAGTATGTTAATACCCAAGCTTATGTATGTTGTATCACAGCCTAATGAATTCACGGTACAATATGGAATTATTGCTTGGGTAAGAGCAGCTTCATGCATAGCCAATATCGATTTTTTCAAATAGCGTCACAGGATGTTTGAACACCTGTGAAACTCCGAATCGTAAAGTTACTAGCATTTATAAAATGCAGAAATTGTATAACTTAAATATATTTACAGTATTGAATATATTATAAGACAAGCCAAAGCTCGGCAATTTTCTTTACCAAAAAGCACATTTAGACTCAGGTGCGAAAATGTTGAAGTCCATTGCAAGAAATCTGGTCAGAAATTCCTTTAGAAATAAAAAAGTAAATCGTGTTTGACACTCTTTACAGCGGAATATAAAAATAGGGGGGCTTCGCCCCTCCCAGAAAATTTTTCGCTCCCCCTGGAAAAATGTGTTGGACGTAGTTTGAAACTATTGGACACAGTTCAGAAAATTTGGGCCCCTCAGAAAACTCTTCGCCCCTCCTGGTGTCCCAAGCTGGTTACGGGCCTGCCGGGTGCTACAAACATAGTTGGTATTCCTTTTTTGTTAGTATGCATTAACCATGTGCATTGGTTGAATTACTTTGCAGCTCTGCACTAGACCATAACTCTAGCGACGTATTTCTTCTTCAGCTATCACGAATATTTTCAATATGTGTGAAAACTGCATACGTTTTACGTGGCGGAGTTAAACCAATTTCTTTTGGCGTCTTGAACTTACCTGCAATGCATTTTGCTTCCATTAATCATACAAACGCACTGCGCATATTGAACTTTGCACTCAGAGCAACAGACCTTCACTTACTTCTTCGTATAAACTGTTCCCTTTGCATTATGAGTAGCTTCGCCCTAGCGAGGTCTGCAGCACGAAATGACCCTTGATCATTAGCAGCCTCTCACTCCCCCATACCTTTTATCAATTGATCTACTTGGAACTCATCGCTGCACTATGCAATGGTGCGAAATATTGTAGCAACCGTGTTGACGCCATCCAAGCGTGTGCTCTTCACTAGTACCATATATGTATGCTTGTGTTTCATCAAAGTAATCGTGGTAGCGCCATTAAGCGTATGCTTTTCTATTATTGCCACACTTCGTGTTCTTTCATGCATCTGCGCCTTCCTTGTTACTGCAATATATGCTTTTCTATTACCGCCGCATCCAGTATCTATCTTCGTGTTCTTTCATGTATCTGTGCAGAACCGTCGCCAGAAAGTTTTCAATAGGGATCTTTGCAGTTCGGCGGGGGGTTTTGCGTTTGTGTTGGGGAGGCTTGTCATTATAAAATTAACCAAAACTCAACATATTTATAGTGTTTCACGTTTCAATTTGGAGGGGCTTAGAGATTTGTTAAGGGAGGCTAAACCCACCAAAGCCCCCCCCCTGGCGACGGGACTGTATCTGTGTGTTCCTTGTTACAGCCATGCATGCTTACGTCTATTGCATTGCATGTGGGAGTGAAGACGTTATGCAACATAATACAATTTCAAAGTCAAAGTTTCTCATCCACGACAATCGTATTCTGCATTAACAGCTCAAGAAAACGACATAACGTCGATTCGTCACGTATTAGAAATGAGGGGCGTAACTCTTGATCAAGTGCGCCGTGAGTTAAAGGAATTGTCTGAGGAAGAAGAGCGAATGACGTTGTTGGCTAGTGAGAGAGACAACGAAAATCTCAATGCAATATCGTCAATTAAGGTATTGGTCGGATGATTCATTTGTACAACATGGTACTCGCTTTTTTCCAGTCTGACATTTGTGTTCTTTTGCTTCAAAAACAGTCCATTTTTCGGACTTGAGTTGATTTTTGCAAAACTCCCATCATATGGCCATGATCGCAGCAGCACAGAAACAAGCAATACCAGATCCAAAAATCCATTAACCTAAATAGAAACACCATATTTTGTGTTTTTTATTTTTGTTGTCACTGTATGATACACATCAAGAACACTTCAGGGAAAATGGCGAATGAAAAGCAACGTTGTGGATTTTTGTATAGTTCAGAGTTGCACCACATATATAAAAACCGTTTCTTCGTCAGTGGATCACCTAATGGAGTTAATACAGTTAAGTCTGCACTTTTATATCCAAACTTTTATTTTTTGTGAAGAGGTTTGGGCTTTCGATATATTTGATTCGCAATTTCGGTAGGAAGGTAAAATCTCGAAATATACTTTTTATCAGGAAAGATGGTGGCGCCTTACCAAGGTAGAACTATTCCACGTGGTAGACGGATCTCATCATCTTTTAACATTTTTTCAGTGAGTTATTATAACACACCTTGCGACACACTGCTAAAGGTATTTTGCAAACATTTGTTGAATTGCGTTGCTTGCAGACACAAAACCGCAGCCAACTGAAAAAGGTACAGCTCAAAACTGCCGTAGTTTAACGAAAAGGTTTTCAGAAGTCAAGCAAGGCATAACAGCTTTGCAAAATGCGAGTGTAAATACCAGTCATGTGGGTCAGTGAGTAATATACTCATGTAACTCGGACTCAGTCATTTCGAACTTTCACTAGTGCAACTCCAACCACTGACCTTGCTCGAGTCAGGGTACGAAATTCATCGAGTTAGTGGACTGTCACTGCGCGTTAAACAAATTACCTACTTTTGATCATTTTCACGATAACGCGATTCAAGTCACCAGTTAAAAATCATAACTCCAATTGAGTTGTTCAGAAACCAAACAAATTCGATTCAAGTAAATTCATTTCGCAAAAAGTTAGTCGAGTCTTCTCAACGCCAACGTCATAATGCTTGAGTCGAATCAAGTGAGTACATGACCGGTGTCCGGCAGAGGTGGCCGGAGTCACATTTTCAGACTCTGACTCCGCTCCTGTTGCAAAAATTTTGAATCAGGATCCGGGTCCAAAATTTTGTCAAATTTGGGAATCCGACTCCTGTTCATACTCCGGCAACCATCGATGCAACCGAAATTCAGCAATGTTTTTACTTAAGAAATCACATTTATAAAGACCACGCAGAATCCTACTCCCGAAAATAAAAATGACTCCGGATCCGGATCCTGTTTTTCAAAACTTTTTGATTCCGGATCCGGGTCCGAAAAAAGCGTAATATCCTACCAGAGTCGACTCCGACACTCCGGATCCATGACCACTTATGGTGTCCAGTACAATGCTTCTCTGAAGTTAATTTACCTCAATGAAATTCGTGACGCGAGTCATAAAATCGCAGGTAAATTCACTGGTTTCCCACTTTGTGTGTCGCCTTATGATCATATGTTACCAAGTTGTTTCCTGCGTTTAAAATTTACTGTTGAATAAGGCGGTTTATTGATGGTATGCAATGATGCTCTTTAGCAATGCTCCAGCGATCGCGGAAAACACATGGAAAATACGAGGAACCGAATGAGCGAACTGTTAGTCAACTTTGCAGCCATGCATCAAGAAGACATAGAACAATCACGTAAGATAAAAATTTTAGTTTTGCATGTAGTATCAGCTCGGAAAATTGCAACTATTGAAGGTGCATAAGAATGAATCGCAAAAATTTTCAGTATTTGGGCATATACGTTTTTGATACAAAAAGTAATAAATTAAAACAATTTCTTTCAAATATGAGTAAAATTAGAAATGATTGGGCAAATTTGAACAGCTTTCTTGAAACATGAGTAAATTAGGATAATCGTTGCAGTCGGACTGCTTCGCCAATATGTTAAATGTACAAAATCAAGTAGTCAACAAGTTGAATCTCCCAAAGGCATCAAGTATTAACAGAGAATACTCATCAATATCACTCTATTACTGCTTAGTCGCCTTGATGTTATGCAAGCAAAGTCTTCAGCAGGTCTTTTGTTTTTGGTACTCCTTCAAAAGGAATGTTATGCCACAGTCGTACATGTCACGTCAACTATGACGGTCATTAGCACATTTGAGAAAAAAGGATAGATGCGAGCAAAAATTTTTGCATACCTAAAAATATACACTCCAACACTTCCATAGGTGTCGAAACCCTTCTAGTTTAGTGCTCTGCTCCATGTAATAGCCATGACAGACCAAAAATGAACGCCATATAAAACTGTCCCGCGGAGCCACCATCACAGGAATGGGAATCACAAACAAGGCTCACAAGCGCGAAAAATCTCTAAAGACTGATGACAAACACCAGCAACTGTTGGTGTACTCAATGGTGTAAAACCCAGAGGTTTGAACCAGAGTGGAAAACGCAGTTAAAGGGCCCCACTGGCCACTGTAAGGGGCCCACTAGCGAATACTTTGAAAAAGAGTTGAGAAATGATAGCGATTCCGAGTGTGGATGTCTGTATTAAACCAGTAATCACCGGAAAACACTCAGAAAAACGCAGAAAAAATAACCTACTCAAAACCAAAAAGAATACTAAATACTGAAACATAAGCTAAGTGTGGGCCCAGTTCTTATCTTTCCCTTGCCAGGGTGGGGCGTTTCGCACCCCTGCCCCCTGTCAGTTACGCCACTGGGTGTAGGCTACTGTCCTGTGGCTGAAAGAAATAGTACATTAAACCACTGGACTCCCAGCACGTGAGAAGGTTCACGATTATATTCGATCAACATTCACAAGGTGGCTGCAGCATACGGTACCCGTAACAAAAATGTTGCCACTAATAGGGTATGAAGAGAAAGCGTTCGAACCTTTCGGTAGGACATTTCCCGCAAATTGTCTTGGAAGCACAAAAACAGTTCCCAACATAGAAACTGTTCCTTCAAGAACATTTTTCGAGATCAACAACATCGCTGCACCTCCGGAAAATCAAGCAAATGAAGTGTACAAATATCAACAAACATGGGCGTTGGAAGAATTTTTTCCAGGGGGGGGGGAACTAGGGGATTTTTCCAAAATTATTCCAGGGGGGGCCAAAAGTGGTGAAATTTGTTTTTTACCACTCGAAACTAAGAAAACAACCTTTTTTTTGCTGAAATTTTCAAAATCCAGGGGGGCCAAGGCCCCGCCCTGCTTCCCCCTTCCGACGCCCATGTCAACAGAGCGGAAAGGAAAGGTCATGTTAAACCGAACATGGTTATCTGGAAAGACTGGAAGTCCTATGGAACTACCGTCATGTGAATCACAAAAGAAAGAAACATCATAACGCCCAGCGCAGAGAAGGGGTTAGATGAGTGTTTTTTTTAGCTGAGAGGGATAGAACGCTTTCAACACGATTACAAACAGGTGGTGGTATGGTTCGATTGCCATACCGGATCATGGTCCTTTAAGCATATGCCTACTTGCAACAGGATGGTATTACCCGCATTTGGACTAAAAATGTAATACATAAACCAGTATTTTTCAAATGTTTCCATCTCGCGGACACCCAAGTCATAGCCTATATTAATTTTTCGCGGACCCTGAATACTCTAATCCAGGGGTCTCCAAACTACGGCTCGTGGGCCAAATGCGGCCCTTAAAGCCATTTCATTCGTTCCGCAAATACACTTTTTCAATAATGAAAAAATAGCACATTTACGAAAAATCTGTTCATGTTGTAGAATGTAACATATCTCGAACAATGACATTGTTTGAGACGACGTTGTGAAAATCAGTTGGCTAAGTATTACTGGGCTGCAGACTGGCCTATAACCTTAGCTGACATGTTTCCGCAATCTGAGGTCTGAAGCTAGATCAGCTATGTCCAACCCAAATGGCTTACTGAGCCAAAAAGTATGTCACCATCTTGACCAGGGCCGCTTATTGAATGACATATCATTGAGGACCGCACATTGAATGGCTTACTTTGATCTTAGCAAACTAAATCTAACTTAAACTATTCGAATCCTAACTGCAGTGGTAACAGACGTGATAAAGTGGCACTGAGGAGAGGACCACCTGCATCAGAAATGTCAATTCAAGATTATCAAAACAAGGACAGGTGTCTGCATGTGGGATACTTTTACTATAGCGAAAACTTAAACTGGGCCGCACAAAACCCTCGACTGGGCCGTGGGTTGGACATAGCTGAGCTAGATTTTCCTACATGCTAAAATCAAAGAAGCGATTTCACCATTGCTTTTGATGAGTGCGCTTTTATTATTAAAGTCACATTCATGTTTTGGCCTTCTTTTATTTTGGACCGGGAGTCTACGTCTTGCCCTCGAACTGTTGTGTAATAGCTTATTGCGGTTCTCAGACAGAAATGTTTAGAGACCCTGCGCTAAACAGTGAATGAAGCAATAGACGGCCTACACATGAAAGAAATATACAAGCATGGGCGTCGGAAGAGGTGCAGGCATAGGCGTGGCCTAGGAAGCCACGCCCCCACAAATTTTCAGAACATGTAGTCATTTTGTGCTTTGAGAGGCGGTATCCCAAACACAGTAGTGTTATTCGCCTAAAATCAGACATTTTGGCCCCCCCAAATTTTTTGTCCCCTCCCAAATTTTTGGGTTGGCTACGCTACTGGGTGCAGGGGGCACTGGTTCCCTGGATTTTATATTCGACATTTCCCTATGAAATTTTCAGCAAAAAAGGTTGTTTTCTTAGTTTCGAGTAAGCCCGTAACCAAGAGGGCTTAACCCCCCCTGGAAAAATGTGTTGGACATAGTTTGAAGCTATTGCGCATGGTTTAAAAATTTTGGGCAGCTATCAGAAAACTCTTCCCCCCTGGTGTCCCAAGCTGCATGGTTGCGGGCGTGGTTTCGAGTGGGAAAACGAAATTTCACCACTTTTACCCCGCTGGACAAATCCACTATTACCCATCCTTCTGACGCCCCTGTATGCAAGTCTTTTATTCACAGCAATGCACGTGCAAAGTTTTAGTAGAAAATTCCGTAGACGGTGTGGACTATTACATCATAAAGGTAGTACTGGAATTGTTTAGATAGGCCTAGACGCGGATGTCAGAATACAGTTGTGCTGAATAATGGACGAAATGGGCAGATAAAACTAGCGGATTTTCTTGATTGGATTTTAGCTTACGAACCCCCTAAAANACATTCATGGACCCCTAAGGGTTCGCGGATCCCAGGTTAAGAACCCCTGAAATANATTATTAATGTGCGTAAAGTGGATGTATTGAAATTTTTGCACAAATGACAGTGGTCTATTAGTACTGCATCATTTAGACCTGGTGGTTCCCAAAGTTTTCAGATCGCGTACCATTAGTCGGTCTCGTACTGTCACCATGTATGAGCTTGTCCCTGGAAAACTCATCTGCTAAATATCATTCGATCAAAAGTTTGGTGAATCAAAATTGACACAAATGTGACATGAACAAAACGGCTGTGAGAAATTATGATGGCCATTTTTAAAAACCAGCAAGGGAAGTACACAAAAATGCAGGAATTTATTAACGGAACCCGGTAAGTGAAAACTAGCTGAAAGTATTTTTTGTGAAGAAAAACAGAAAGCAGGCCTATTCGCGTACCACCTTGAGGGCCTACGCGTACCACAGTTTGAGAACCACTGGCTAGATGCTTCTCTTAACCAATATACAAGCTCATTTCACTCTGCCATCTTTGAATTTAATAGCGTTTGTAGGTGTTTGCCTAGTTTTTCCAGCTGTAGACTACCGACTGCAATAGTGTTCTCAGACACGCACCTGCTTCCTGCTGCAAGCATTTTAAAACCAGTTGCAGGTTAATACAACTTATTTCTTCAATGATAAGCCTATATTTATTCATATTACTCATTACTAAAACTTAAGTGATACTTTTCTATCGAGTTTTCACAAAACCCAGGGAAGAAGAGAGTCCTGTCCAGTTTAAAAGTTATTTTGCAAATGTTGCTGCATTTGTTTCGTTGCAGGTGTGAGAAGGCCATCGCGCAAGTACAACGTGACTGGCAGCAAAACAAGCAACAAAAGATCAAAACTGGAATTACTTCCTCCGCCCTCAACTTCATGATGATGTGTGTTATATCACAAGAAGACTTGCTGGGTGTTTATGTTATGAGCTTGTTTACTGCTTTGCAAACATGTTTGGATGAGCTCCTATTAAAATATTTTTTCTGCGTTAGAAAAAAATCTTTCGCTGCAATTGGTCTCGCCATTGAAGGCGTAACTGCTCGAATGATGCAAGCTGTTACGTTTCAACCAGCCTATTTTCACGATTATGTTTTGCAGCTAGACCAGAACCTTGCAACTGTTGACGTGAATGCCACGTTATACGTTAATGTGTCCATTTACAAATCGAATCCAAGAAGATCCTGAAATGCATCAATGAACAAAACTTGTTGTTTTAAAACTTGTCCCCATTCTTGCTGTTGTAAAAAAATTAGATCAAACCCATTCTTTTTTGCATAATCAAAATAAAAAAACTTTGATTCTTCAAGAAACTAATCCAATTATTGTCGCTGTTTATGGAATGAAGACTCGAACAATCGCAATCGTTTAGGTTTTACATCGAAGTCCTGAAGGAGCACAAGTAATACGGTAAAAAGATCCTTGCGGAATTCAAGCGGAAATACTACGAACTTGTGTCTAAAGCGCAAACATATCATTAAATCTACAACTTCGTATTGGCATTTTGTAATAGACGAAGCTTTCATTCAACAGGCTTTCATTTGTGATTGAAGGTTCCCTTTCAAAACAGACCTGTTCATAACACACCAGTTCATAACACACAACTCTTATAACAGACAACGGTCATAATGGCTCTGTTATGAATGTGGTGTGTTATGAACGTGATCTGTAATGAACAAGTCTGTTATGAACATGCAGGGCGTGCAGAGGGGGAGGGGCGAACGGCGCGACGGGCCCGGGCATCCAAGGCTTGGGGCATCCAAAAAGTGAAATTTAAAAAGTTGTAATGCTGCAGCTTGACCTTTTCCTGTAATGTAAGGCTACTGACACATGCTGCATGAATTTAATTTTTCGAAAGTTGTTTTTTTGTCAACACTAGTTTTTACGTATTTCAAATGCCAGTAACTCTCACGTTCCTCGGTAGCACGTACCTATGCTTAGGTGTGTGGCGGACACCCAGTCAAACTGACGTGACTCTTTCCAGATCGTGCGATCAAGGAAAAATCACAAAAGGATTGAAAAATAATTATGGTCGTCTATCAGATTTTCTGAGTCAAATTTCAAAACTGTCTCATTTCAACTTGCTTGATTTAACTCACTTTTTGATGCATCACTACTTTCCCGTTTCGTTTTTTGCTGTGGCAACCCTGGGTGTGCGCTTATATAGCCGCATACCTGTGCTTTTAATATGTGCATCATTCGAGCTTCGTCATTGATTGGCAGTTCAGGCCGTTTGATCACAACGGATCAAACAGTGGTGTAGGAGGAGGGGGTGCAGGGAGTGCAAACGCCCCCAAAAGTTTTTATTTGGCAAAAATCCGAGGAAAATCTGTGGAAATCTGGGTAAAATCTGTTAAAACCTTCGCAAAATCTCTGAAAATCTGGGAAAATTTGTTGCCCACGTGCTTTGATTTGAAAAAAAATGGCGCTCAACATTTGCAGAATCACATGAACTTTTTTGGAGGTTATTCTGTTTGAGAAAATGTTGACACAAAAGTGGCCCAAAACTTTTTTGCACCCCAAAAAATTTGCCTGCTCCTACACCTATGGGCTCAAACAAGCCCGTATCTGTTCTGTGCCCCCAGGCCTCAGTGTTTGCATATTTAATGGCCACATAATAAAAGACGAAAGTTTTCTTACGTGCGCATTCTCAATTCTTGTGTAGTTTAGCAAGTTTCGACCCGTCAACCCTGGAGTATCCGCTATTCCAGCCGCACGCCTTTCCTACCTACTGATCCTATTCAACGAAACATTCGCGAAACCTGATGTTTTTGCAGTTGTGAACTGTCCTGTCGTAGCGCGGAGATGCTTTACTCCGCTGTTTTAATGCGCTGCCTTGTACTTTTGCAGTTGTGAACTGCGCTGACCTAGCACTGAGTGTGTTCTACTCCCCTGTTTTAACGCGTTGCCTGATATATTTACAGTTATGCACTGCCTTGTGGCAGCCTTGAGTGCTGTGTTTTGATCCGGTCTCCTAACTTGGAGCGCTGATAATTTATGTTCAATACAGTGACACATTGCACAACAACGAGTAAGGAGAGTGCGTGTAGAATGTATGCATATTGTGTCATCAAACTGCGCCAAAATATTGGCTTGGAAACGCGAATATGGCGTCATTTTATGACGTCACAAACATCGAACATCCAGTAACAATGACCACCATACGCCACTGATCAATACCAGAATTTTGTAGGGCGGATCCAATCAAATAGTTGCCCCGGGCATCACCAGACCTCTGTACGTCCCTGTGAACGTGGTCTGTTATGAATGGGTCTGTCACGTACGTGGTCCGTTTCGAGTGTTTTTTTTAAACGTATACCGTGATTGAAATTGAACCTTTGCTGCTTTCATGGTGGTGGGTGCTCACAAGTATGGAAATAAACCAGTTTATCATTGTTGCTCTGGCCCGTAGCAACAACAGATTTTCTTTATTTAAAACTCAGGCTTTAATATACTATAACTTTAAGCAAGGTTAGTAACGCAGCATGCTGAAAGAAAAAGAAACAGAACGATTTAAACTAAACACTCGACTTAGTAGATTGGACGAACAGCGCACACCAGACCGACAAACACATTCTGTGGTGAACACGCGGAGAAACGTACGTTTGCGTTCAGCTGCATTCCAGCAAGCCACGCTAAAATGTGACCACCAATCATTACCCGTCACCGCAATCATTACGCGGAAAATACACCACAATTGTCAATGGCTATGACAATGGTAAAAAAGACCGTACAATAGATATAGCCTTCAGTCTTGGGCCTGATCAACAAACCCGAAGATAAGTTTTATTTTCCCATAACCTTTGCTTTTGACCACTTAAGCCAAAGCATTATTATCACCCTGTCGTAATTCTGCGTCGTCATTTTGTGCTCACGTCATCTCCCAGCACGAAACTTGTTTCTATTCGTCGCCAAACGGAGACGGTTCATCGAAGCTAATTTTTCGCTGCAGCAAGTTCACCTTAGCCATATCATATCAGAAATGCGTACCTCCTGGCAGTGGTGTGTTTAAGGAGAGGCAAGCGAGGCACTTGCCTCGGCTTCCCCTATTTAGGACCCCCTCGAGATGCATTGCGTGTAACTTTTCCTTAGTTTTGGTGCAAAACGTATTATCCACTTGTAGGGTTTCCAGATGCGTTTTGTAAAAATACTGGCCATTTGGACAACAGTGACAGATGTAGGGTGCATTCGTATTGGAAAAACCCTAATTAAAAACAGTCTGCTTTAGGCGTCCACTGGTAATTTTTGCATGTATTTCTGAATAGCTAAGAACCACATATTTCAACTCATTTTATAAGTTTTAATACTGTATATATTTTTCCTGCTGATTTATTGGTATGTTACTTGATTAACAGGTGGCCCACGTAAAATTATAAAAATTTTCCTAAACCGAGGTGTAAGCGTTAAACCTAGCGCAGACGGACTGCACCCAATATGTTGCGTCGG
>JGI24158J21664_10000965_pt1 | contig 30005 bp, 18 predicted proteins | sample Ectturendosymbi3_FD_21664 | JGI IMG/M metagenome (IMG submission 21664)
AAATACTACCACCTAACAGTTGGCACCCAGGGCCAGGCAAAGTGGGCCAAGGTGGCCGAAAAGTCCTCCACTTATGACGTCACTCACAAAAAAAACGCACCCCCCAAGCAAAAAATTTTTTTTCGAGTGCAATCTACTAGACTGGTTGATCCTTTTGAGCCGCTGAACAGCTCTCTAGCGCAATGGGCGGAGGAGCTAGGGCGTTGATGAGGCAACCGAAAACTGCTGTTTTTTTGCGAAAATTGCCGAAACCAGGCAGCTCTAAAAGTGTTAATGTTTGAATAATATCTTACTGGAACTGGGAGTTGATCAATGTTAAGTTTTTTAAGAGACTGTATGACTTAACATCCTTGTCTGTGAAAATTGCAATGCCATACAATTAATAGCACTGGTAAAAATTGCAGTACTTGAAACACAAAGACCTCTTGGTTGCTAGCCTTTTTGAATCGATTCACAAAAATTAAAATGTTTCAAAAACATGGTTTTCTTTTGAGCTGATTGCTGTTATAATTGGTAAGTTAGTATTTTCATCGACAGATTTTCGTATTCAATCACAATTTGACCCAGGATACAAAGTTTGTTTATCTGTGAGGCAAGCACAAGGACATTCTTCACAAGAAACTCGGAAAGTTCCTTGTTTTGCTAAAGATCCACTGCAATATTGGTACTGGGCAAATGACTCAATCGTTCATTCTACAACAAGTAATGTGGTTTATTAAAACTTTTAAAAATGATTTAATCATCCATTCGTTTTGTGTTTTTTTATAATGCTTTCATCACTGCTTTTTCCAGAAAAATGTCTCACTATCAATAGTAAAGCCATTGTTGTCTTAGAAAGCTGTAAATATGAAGAAAACCAGCAGTGGAGATATATAAACAATTACTATCCATATCACCTGATTTCTCCTTCAAGAGAAAGGTAAGTTTTAACAGAATTTATAAATTGTATCCTAAGATGCAAAGAAGTGCAACTCCAGAAAATCCCAGGCCACATGTGTCAAACTCAATCCCTGTTGGCTCAGTGTTGTAGTCCATTACATTTTATGTGGTCAAAAGTGTATCTTGCTTTGCAGTGCACATTGGTCATATGCAGTCAAATGTAATCAAAATCATCTCTCAGTAGTTGAGCGTTCTTAAGTCCTCCGCAGGGCTGTTTGCATCCATGTGTTTTTGGAACAAGTTACATTTCCCGCTCATGTACATAGCAGCTCACAATTGTCATTGTGCTGTAGTTTATACTTCAGGCACATTTGCTCTTTACCATTACAATTTGCCGTCTCATAGAAAACATGATGCTAATGCAGCCATTGTGGAAAAGAGTTCGTCATCCCCTTCTACTCAAATGTTCCTTGACCCATTTATAGTTTTGTTACCCAGTGACGATTTTTTAAACTGTTAAAATTATGAAGTTTAATTTTTTGGAGAATATTTTTATGCCATTTCAAGTGGTTTTTGTTTGCAGCATTTTTGTGTGTTTAGAACAGGGGTGGCGAACCTATTTGTTATCGCGGGCCACTTTGTCAGTTACCGCTGAGTAAGTGTGCGGCACAACTATTTTGTCATACTATGAAACCTGTTAAAAATGAAGAAAAACAACAAACGAAAGTAATAACTGCTGGTTTCACCTGAATGCTTTGTGGGCCACATGCAGCCCGCGGGCCATGTGTTCGTCACCCCTGGTTTATAGCAAGCATTGGTTGATGGAAGACTGAAACAAATGAGCTGATTTAATTTAGTTTGATTCTTGCGTTGTGTCAATAATTACAAAAGCTAAGCGCAACTTGAAACACCTTGTCGGCCGGTCTATAATATATTCGTCCCTGGATTTCATCCTAAAACCAGCAGTTTTCGGTTGCCTTACCAACGCCATAGCTCGTCTGCCAATTGCGCTAGAGAGCTGTTCAAAACCTCAAAAGATTTGGCAAGTCTTCTAGTCTGCACTCGCAAAAAAATTTAGTTGGGGTTTGCAGATTTTTTTGTGAGTGGCATCATCAGTGAAGTAGTTTTTTGGCCGAATTTTGCTCGTGTTATTTGGCCTAGGGCCCAACCGCTAGACCAAAGTATTTCGCTTAGTTTTCATTAGAAACTAGGCTTGAGTCCGAGTCTTTTGAGCCTTTGATCAAGTTTTTAGCGTATCTGATTCAAAAGTTATGATCTTAAATAAACAAATTAACTAATTCTCTAATTAGTCAAATATTTTGTTTACTTTAGATCATAACTTTTAAACCCGAAACCCCAGCAGGTCATCCAATGTATCAAAAGACTCGGTTGTAGCTTAGTTTCCAACAACATCTTCAGCAAAATACTACCATCTAACGCAGTGGTTCCCAACTGGGGAGGAATTCCTCCCCAGGAGGAATTTCCACCTTAATTAAGTTACCTATTGATTGTAAGTGTTGTACTTCTATATTGAGTTAACATTGGCTCTTTCATTTAGTTATATCACTTCATATTTGTAGGTTATTCATTGAATTGTCACACGTTTTCGTTGACAAACTTTAATGCCATAAAACCTCTAGGTTTTCTGTAGACCTTCAAGGAATCAGCCGACTGGGCTTTGCTTTAATCATTTTGTGAAATTCAAACTTGCACATACCTGTATTCAAGTGACTCCACTCCACAGGTGAAACAAGCGAGGAATCAATCGCAAAATTGTAATAGGAAATCAATTTCACGTAACATTACGCATCATCAGTCCTTACATCTTATTCAAATAGTTTTTGCCCTACTTTTATTAATCAACTTATTGTCATCAATAAAGGCCATTCTGATCGTAGTTAATACTAGCCTACGAAACCGAACAGGGTTGGAATGGATGTTCCATAGGTGACAAAATGAAATGTTCCAAAATGAGCAAAGGGAGGAATGCATCAAAATCGGTTGGGAACTACTCTTCTAACAGTTTGGGCCCGGGGCCACATGAAGTGGGCCAACGTGGCCTAACAGCCCTCCACTTATGACATCACTCACAAAAAATCCACACACCCCCAACCAAAAAATTTTTTTCAAGTGCGGACTAGAAGACTTGCCACGTCTTTTGAGCCTTTGAACAGCTCTCTACTGCTTTCGGCACAAGAGTTACGCTTGTGCAAAGCCACGTGCAATCTTCTTTTTGGTGCAAAATCCTCGAAACTTACCAGACGTGAAAGAGTTAACTTCCAATACTATAATTTCCTAAAACAATGTGAATGTTGCTAATGACAAACGCAGGGGCCATTCTTTTCGACAAATACCCTTTTGTAATCTTTTTGTAAAAAGTAATGCCAAAATATATTGCAACAATAAAATAGACCAAAGCACCCGGTTCAAATCTTTCTAAATCCCAAGTTCCTTTGCAAGTGTACACCATGTTATGTTGTAATAATTTGTTCTTTAAATGCATTATCATACAATTTGTTTATTGACTTATGCTTGCTGTTGTGTTTGACAGATTTTTAGATTATGGTGCAATTGGAACTACCTCACCTGCAGTTGCTAGCTCAGGTCTTCCCACAATTACTGGTGAATGGGTTGGAGTTGATGCTGTTGAACTCGTTGGAACAAATACTTTGCATACATTTAGAAGTATAGGTAAATTGATGTTGAGTTTGGTTATTCATTGTAAATGAAAGTTCACTGTGAAGTTTAATTGCCTTTCCTTGTTTTGGTAGAAAATATGCCTTTGTTTGGTTTTAACAATTGCTTATTAAGCTGCAGATGTCTAATGTGCAACATGATTCAAAAGCATGTTTCAAAAATTGCAACAAGCCTTTTGGGTTTATAAAAACAATTTTGCAACCATGGCTTGTTTGAAGTGGCTGTGGGTTGGTAGCAAACTGACAACTTCAGATATTACATCAATGACTTTGATGTGATTTTTAAGATGTTGAGGCTTAACTTGAAAAACAAAATTAAATTTGGCAACTATTTGATATTTACGTTTGTCTAGAAAACATTTGAAAACATAATTTATTTGTATCATATTGCGTTTTCCTATACGCAACCATTTGAGGATGTGAATTCACAAAATCAATGTACTCAGAAGTGCTTATGTAGGAAAATGGTTGGTAATCCAAGGTGTAGCACAGGGGTTTATAACCTTTTGCTACTGCTGGCCGCATTGCTTTTATTTATATGAAGTATGACTGCCAAAGAGTTCAAGTTATATTTATGAGATACTGCCTAGCACCAACCAACACAGAACACATTGAAACAAATTGTGTATTCATTCTATAACTCTTTGTGACATCACCATCCAGATTGTTACGCATCGTGTCAACTGATTTTCTTGCCTTGCGTTTGTTTTGTTTCAATATTCGCCAGCACGGCCACCAAATCATATATTTTAAATTACATGTGGACGGCCGCAAATTTCATTATCGACAGCCGCAGGTTGTGCACTATTGGTGTAGTATGTTGTGTTCAATTCATTCTTGGAAACATAGGCAGTGCCTGAAAAGGTTTCAAATGGGCGTGGCCTGAACAAGAATGGGTGTTTTTGAAAGGAACCGTCCTATTTTTTTCCAGAAATAGGGATTACTGAAAGGAGGTGACCTATACAAGTACAGTTGCCCACTTTCAAAACATTCTTGCTTCCATGGGAATGTTCCATAGCAGACCTTTATGCATATAACGATGTCACCTACGGTTGCGTAGATTCAAAAGATGTGACAAAACACGCTCATCTCAATCCATTCTTCAAAATTCAGCAAGAAACTATCATTACCTGGTAAGGGCATATCTTATCAGTTAAAAGCATTAATCACTCTAACAAATAAGATTCTGGGATCCCACACAAAAACCATTCATAGACGAAGAAAATAGTCTGCTTAATCACACAGCGTTTAATTGCATAAACTAGATATTCACATGTCATTTTTGTTTTCATTTGTAGATTTATATCACATTATTGCATATTTCAGTTCAAAGAAGTGTAAAGTGCACTGCACAGACAGTGTTAAAAGCAGTTGCTTAGCTTCCACCCAAAAACATAGAGGTGCAGCACTTGGTATAATTGGTCCATGATTTCAGTTACAAGGGATGAACATAAATCCAAATTTTGAAGTAAACAAATGCATGCATGGCACCATCCTCAAAGATAATATTAAACAAACAACAAAGTTTTCACCTAATTTCATATTTGTATGATACGAGAAGCTGTGTGTTCTTACTTTGATGATACTCACATAATCTTTCTTGTTAACAAATGTTTGACATGTAGATTAATTTGTGTTTGACCACAAACATGTAAACAGAAGTAATGCTCAGCCAGAAATTTCTGGAAGCACTTTTGTATCCTGCAGTTCTAAAAATCAGAAGCAGAGTTAAGCATTCAACTTGCATATATTTGTTTGATACAGATAATCACATATTCCGGTTAAACACGTAAAAATGCTTGGTATATTGGCTGTGCAAATAAATAGATTCATTTGTATTATACTCAATTACTTGGCAAGGACTTACATGTTTGCACATTTCAACTGTTTTTATTGCTAGAAGCATCTAATTAGTGTACTTTCAATTTTACTTTGCAGTTAAGCAGTGAAAAGTCAAGTCAAAAATTTGACATATAGTAAAAGTTAAAACCTACAGCAAATTGTGTTTTGTAGCTGTCATTCCTTCAGAAATGCGTGTTTCTTTTATCATCTCTTTGTATATGTATTTTAAATGAATGCCTGCTCTTTCACAAAAATTTGTTCCTATGAGCGATTTTCAGGCATATGTTTTTGTTCTAGCTCTGTGTCCCCTGCTCCTTGTTGGACCACAAACAACAGTGCTCCCTAGAACTTGTGCTGAACAAGACTCGGCTGTAGGTACTGTTTGTACCTTGCAATGTGCAGCAGGATACAGTCTGTCAAGTGTTATTGAGTCATCAGTTGCACTCACTTGTTTGCAAACTGGCTTATGGGATCGAGATGTTGTGGCTTGCATTGCAGAGGTATTTTAGTGTCAAAAAATTGTTTCTCAAGTTTTGAAAAATATAGTGAGCTAATTGCCTAAATTTTGCAAGGTAAAAGTATACCATTGAATGAAACTCATTGTAGTTGAACTTAGTAACTTACTTAGTCAGTGTTTTTGAATATTATTGTTTAGTTATTTTTATCATGGTTATCATCCTTATCAAAAAGCTTGGGATACTTTTACCTAGCCAATCAAATACTCAAAAGACTCAGATTTTAGACTAGTTTTCCAATAAGAACATGAGCGAAATACTTTTGCTATATTCGCTTCAGCAAGTTATACTGTACTGCGCATTGTCCATCACCTTTGTTTACATTGTTGGCATTTGCTCCGGAAAGAATTTTGCTCTTTGTTCTTTCGATTCTGATTATCAGGATACCTTGCTAAACCGATGTTATTGGATGAAACAATGTCCACATAGAGAAGGTTTCTGTGTGCTTTAGTGCTACATTGTGACTATACTATTCTTTCAGCATGTAGGTCTTGGGCACTGTCCAGGAATCTCATTGACTTATGGTCTGAGTGTATCTCCTTCTTCTTGTGTAATAAGAGCAAGAAAAGGTGCAGTATGTGTGTTTTCATGCCAAAGAGGCAATTTTTTAGATGGAATCAAAACTATTTTTTGCCTTGATCAAAATCTATGGTCAGCTCGTGTGCCACAATGCAGAGGTATGCATGCATATAAGATGTATTTTTCTCTTTTAATATGTGTGCCTGTCATTTATATAGAAAATTTAGTAGTTTGGAGTAACAGTATTCTCAGAATGTAAACAGAATGTTTGGAACATACTGTAATATTTCATCAGTGAAAATAAAAGTGTTAAAATAACATTTTTCATGGTTGATGACCTATGTCATTTGTTGCAGTTGGTTTGTTTCCAAAAAAATTACAAATTATGCAAGTAATCAACTCTTCTGCAATATGCTGTATGTTCAATGCTGTTTTTTATTTAACATTCAGGTTTTTGCACTGGATTGCCAAGCACTAAAGATATAGCAGTAACTCCTTCAACATGCTCAAATGCTTTTGTGTATTCTGGTGTTAGGTGCACTCAAGAATGTGGTGTTGGTTTCAGACCTGCTAGTGTGGCATCAATGACACGCACCTGCAATGAAGGAACTTGGACTGATACTGACTTAGTCTGTTTATGTAAGTGTACTTCATATTGTTAAGCTGGTCCCACAAAGCATATATGATGACAAACTCATTTCTTACTAATATTTTTAATACCCATTTTGTAATTGTTTATGTTGTAACATGCATTCATATCTTGAATTATTATCATTAGTTGTTGAAATTGTAACCAAACTTGCTAGTTTGATAAACTTTCCTTACACATGCAAAAATTACAGATACAGATTCAAGTACCAGGGTACGCATTTATTTGTACTTCCTTGTCATCGCTTGCTGGCCGGTGTACACATATATACGTACATCTCATCCCATGCCAACAGTTGCCTCCAACAGTACAAACTCCTGCTTGCACAGCAGGTTGCCAGAGATTGCCTCCGGTGAACGCAAACTCAGAAGTGTCAGAGCGGGATGCCAAAGGTTGGTAAAAAACAAACTACAAATCACATACTACAATCAACTTTCACCACTGGTATTCATGGCTAAAGTGGTCAATAAAAGCAACCTTGGCCAAAAAAGCCAAGAAAAATTGTCAGATGTCAATAAAAAGCTTACTTGGCATTTGATTGTAAGTTTATATAATCGAAATAAACAAGCATTGATCTAAACATGTTTTCATTTTTGTGTTTGATTACACATGAAACACTGCATCATTCAGAACATGGCTAGGCCAGAAATCCTCAAGAAAAAAATCTCATAAAAAAACAGCTCCATTGAGAACATTTGTAGATTTGATTTTCAAAAGCTGCAATATATCTCTCTTGCAAAAATTGCAATATATCTCTCTTGCAGTATTTATTCAACTTGGTGCTTGTTTGCACATGAAATTTGGCAATGTTGAAGCAGTTGCTACGCTATTTCTAAAGAAAAAAACATCACGAAAAGGAAGCTTCATTGAGAACATTGGAAGGTTTGATTTTCACAAGCAACAAAACTTGCAGTAAACACAGCATCAACCAGACGTTGATGGATTTCAAACTTTCCAGAAATGGACATTCCACCTATCCTTGCATTTTTTAAGTTTGTGCTTCTTTGTACATGAAAGTTGGCAAAATTGAAGCGGTTGGTAGGCTAAAAATTTTTATGAAAAAAATCTCACCAAAATGCAGTTCCATTGAGACCGTTGGTATGTTTGGTTTTTGTGTGCATTGTGAACAGCAATGAATATAGCATATCTCGTAAGGATGTTATATTTAAAAATTGCATGATATTTTAAAGCACTGTAAATTGCATAAGCAAAAGGTATATGCAAATTGGCACTCGACTGACTCTTGGGCTCACATGCTTCCCAGATGACGGTAGTGTAAAATTTTGTGCTTTGCCCACCTTCCAAAGGTGACTTGTGAAAATTTTGAAGACACTTGCCAAAAAACATACCAGTAGGGAACGTTTGGCATGTCACTTCACCAACCAGCAGGGAAGGTGCTAAACATTTTAATACCCATGTCATAATTGTTTATGTTATAACATGCATTCATATCTTGAATTAGTATCATTAGTTGTTGAAATTATAACCAAATTGGTTAGTTTGAAACTTTCCTTACACATGCAAAAATTGAATCTAGCAAAGGTTACCAGTCCTATAAAGAGTATACACTTTTCTGCTCAAAACATAGTTTTAAATTACTGATACACCTTGTTTCTAAAAGCATTTACTCATAGAATTTCTCAGCTGTTATTTCGTCAGTGTTGCATGAAACCAAATTTCAGAAAATACTACCCAAATTAGCCATGACCTTTTACCAATAATAACTGCAGTGCTTGCTTATGCAAGTTCAGTTTTTTATTCAAGTTTAAAGTCCTAATTGGTTTGGTCTGCTTTGTTCATATCAATTTTTAGACGTGGCATGTAAAATAAGTTACAGGTCTCTTCATGCTTATTTACTTTATTATGTGCTCTTCATTGCAGCATCCTGTCCAGTTTTATCATCTGCACCATATCTTGCCACACATGACTTGCAGCTTGTATTAAGTGGAGAAAAAAAGATAGCAACATCTGAACAATGTGCATACACACTGCAGTTACCTGGATCATCCTGTAAATTTTTTTGTCCAGCAGGTTATGTTCTTAAAAATGGGCTTCCAACAGCATTTTGCAAAGATGAAGGCATTTGGAGTCAATCTATTCCTGTGTAAGACATTTTTTTTATCTTTTAAGTTATTGTCTTATTAAATTTTTACATTACTTAGTCATGCAGCTTTGTTGTTTCCTTTTGCACTGGATTATTGTCAGAAACCTGAGCTACATCCAAACCAAGCTACTTTCAAACGAATGTGTCACAATTTTAATTATTTGCATAAACATGAACTTGCAATCAACAACTCCATACTTACAGTAGTTTTTGCTCAAAAAAACTGGATGTTAACATTGATTTTTCTGTCTTATTAATTTGTCTAGACTACTTCAGAATAGTCTGAGCAGATTATAAATGTTTGTGTATACTGCATTTCATTCTTATAAATGATTCTGAGGTGAATCAATCATGAAGTAGAGAAAGGAATCATGAGCACTGTTTTTCATATTGTAATGAATTGTTGTTCTTGTGAAGGTGTTTTGTTAGTTTGTTTGTTCATTTTATCTTTCTGTGGTCACCACAAAAAGAACAGTTGAGCTTTTATGTTGCACCAATCTTGATATTATTTTCAATGAAATGGGTGATACTTATTGTGCATGCTACCGTAAAACAGGTTATATTACAACTCTATATATATTTCAATACAGATGTGCAGTCGAATTTGGATGTCCTAAACCTTTTGGAACAGGTGTCTTGTCTACGATATATGAACCTTTAGGAAGCTCAGACTCTGTTGAACCTGGTACTGGTTTGTACTTGACATGTAATCCAGGTATGTGTACTTTGCATCAAGGTGGTATTCCCTTCCTTTTTCTTATCAATTCTTTCTTTGACACAATAGTATCATTAAAATGCCAAACAGCAACCAAAGAGTTATTCTTTTACAGATTGTAAATTCTTGAATGCACAACATTATATCAGGTAAGCAGTCCAATGAGTTGACCGGTGTGACCAAAGCTGGAAAGCAGTGTTTGGTTCTTGGGAAGATCATACCAAAGACACACTTGTCATTAATTGGTGGTAAAATTTCATACGTAGCACTGCAATTGATTTTTCACCAATGCAGCAATCACTGTGCAAGTACAGTAGTTGTGCTCCTGACAGCACAGAGCATCCCACAAACTACTTGTCACACACCATGGGGGAGTGATCTTCTTCATCATTTGAGCAAGTTATTTCAATCAACTGCTAGGATGCACTAGATCTTTGGACAGGTGTTGAGCCGCCATTCAATTGTTAGGTCATGCAGAGCGGTCAGAGATTGGACAATGAAGGACAACATTGTCAACGGTATGTTCTTCTGTACCACACAAGCCGCAGAAAGGGCCATACCCCATTTGTGTAAGCAAGAGCAGAAATGCCTGACACCAGTGCGGAGGTGGTTAAGCTGGACCTACAGTGTTTTTTAGGCAAGACCATTCCAGGAGGGTAGGTGCCAATGTCAGGGTTTAAATTACAGTCTCATAGTGTTCTCCTGTCACTCTGCATTTCATCACTGATCCGCCCAGAGCGCCGTGCTTTTGTTGTTGTTGTCAGATGAACTGATGAGTGGGGGCAGTGACGTAAATGACAGCTACGCCCGTCGCTTCCTGTCCTTGTATTCCTGATAAAGTATTTTGTGCTTGGTCGGGAAGCAGAAATAAACTGAACTGAGTTGTTGTGCAGCAGGTACAAGTGGGTGTCTGAGGTGAGTGTTGAGTGGAGCAGATGTCCAGGTGAAGATCAACAGGTTGGATGCCTGCAAGAACAGGAAGGTTGTCCACTGGTGTAGGACACAGGTATCCAGTCACAGTTCACAAGGTGTTATTGATCACAGTATCAATGAGGCAGATGTGAACACTGCGACACCAGGCAGAAACACAGTACTCTGCTGTTGAAAAATCTGGAATGAAATTGGTATATGTTTGTGAAAATTCATGATAGTCTTCTGTTTCTCACTCAAAATCTAGTGTTTTTTCTGTTTAAATTTCATTGCTTTAAGCATATATAAGCATATAAGATTATCTTACATATGCTTAAAGCAATGGAATTTAAACGGAAAAAACACTAGATTTTGAGTGAGAAACAGAAGACTCTGATGAATTATCAAAAGACAGGCAAATGTTTATTTCTGCTATCCTGTTTTGAAGAACATGTTCAAAGTGTATTTTATTTCCTTCCCAACTTCATATTTCATAGAAAAAAGGATTCGATGCAGTTCTCTTGCTTTTTTTTCCAAGCAACAAAGCAGACAAAGTTTCAATTTATACAGAGACTGTTATATCCCTGAACAAACACACCCATCTCATTGATAGCAATTGCAAAGACGAAATAAAAGTTTTAGGTTGTATTTGTGATCTACATCTTTGTGTTTCATCCTGTTTTCCATTTGAAGCATGTAGAAAGTCAGATCGCATTGCGTGTATCAGAATGTACAAGTGTGCTAGGAATCCACCTGGAGGAAAAAAGAGGATGCTAACCAGAATTCCCAGATAAACCTTGTTGCTAGGATATTTGTGTTTTAACTATATGCAGTGCAGTAATTCACTGCATTTTTACCCTCCAGCTCCATTGCTTGTTTGCAACTTTAGACAGCATCCACTGTATTGTGAAAATACTCTGGATCTGTTGATAATTAGCATTAAGGACAGCTAAATAACTTCAGATAAAGGACTTCACGAGTAATTATTTCTTTGACTTGTAAAATCTTGCTCAGACAGATTTTTCTTGTTAACAGAGATTTTTAACTCGTTGTGTAAAGTTTGATCTTTGCTTATGAAGTTGCGGCATGTGTAGGCAAGTCTAAAATATAAATCTGTAGAGTGCAGATCTATTGCTGATCTTATTTTACAACTATTCATATTAGGTTTTGTGGTTGATGGGGATGATGAAAGGCTATGTACTACCAATCAGACCTGGAGTGGTAATGGACCTTCAGTTCCTGCATGTGTTGAAAAATGCCTTCCTATCAGTCAAGTGTTTGAAGGTTCAATTTATCCACCAGAATGCACAACTCAGTTAAGATTGTTGTTTTTTTAATATGTTCCACATCTTCAATAAGTTGTGCATCAAATCTTCATAGATAGTCATTCTTGCATGTTTACTTGAAGCGAAATTTTTCAGGTCTCAAACACGTGCGCATGATGTATTTTGGGAATTTTCAAATAATTAACATTTAATTTATTTAAATCATTCACCAGTGTTTAAAAGTGCTCAGTCAGCAAGTGATCACATTTCTTTAAAATGAACATAGAGAAGGCTAGAAATGATTTGCCTATAACTCATGTCTTGCAAGAATTATGAGCTTTTTCTTGCAAGGTGAGATACTGTCATTGTTCCGTCATAATGCAGCCATTGCATTGCTATATTGCCACCCTTTGGGTTACTTATAGGTCCTAATTTGGCCCTTGGGGCTATTTGAGTTTGAAACCTCTCCAGTAGGTTGTGGTTTTTACTTAAGCAGATGCATGGTAGAAAATGGTAGGCCGGGTAGAAAGCAGCGTATTAAATGTGCATAGCAGCAAATTTCTGCACATGCAAGCAAAAAATTTGTAATGGTTTGGAATTCGACTGAAATCAGTTTCACATAATGTTGTTGAATAGAAGGTTGACAAGGTTATTTTTGCAGTGGAATAATGTTGTCAGCAAGTAACATCAGAGTCAGGCTCATTTAATGCTATTTTAATGTAAGCTTATCACATTTTCATACCACAAGGAACTTCCAATTAGTGAAGCCATTGCACAGCAGTGTGACTTTGTCACCAAAGATTTGTGCAACAACACTACTTCATACAATTAGATCAGATAGCTTTATCAGTTGAACTGAGGTATACACATGTGCTTCCCTCAAAACCACACACTAAGTACAACAGTTGCCAAACAAGTGCCGACCAAAAATGAATTGCACTACATGTGAGAAGTTACATGTCACCAAAGCAAGTGTTCATACAGGGAAGGATAATTTAAAATGAAAGGGCGCAATATATTGATTTTTGGTCAAAAAAAGATTGGCATTATTAGCCTTGTATTGTACATATGTCATTTAATTAAGTCTGTTTTATATCTAAAGGTATGCCAACGAAGATCAAAAGTGTGTACTAACTTGTGTGAATGATCCAGGTACTGCAACTGAGGCTGTGTGTCAATCTGGCAACTGGTCTAAAACATTTGCTGCCTGTCCCACCAACAATAAAACAAGTAAACTGTGTTGAAATTTTATAGAAGTTGGAGTACTGTGTTAAGCTGAAGTTAGTATAATACAACATAGAAGTATAAATAACATTTATGCAGATGTTGTGTAAGTTCAAAGCTTTAATTGATACAGCATTCTACAGTTGATTATGACATATACAGCACTGCTAGCTTTTGCCTAATATTATCAAAGTTCTGTTATTTTTCTTCCAGTCAATGCCAACAAGCCATTTGTCATCATCACTCGCTCCCCTAAAGCTGGTTGTTTAATTGTTGGTGAAAATGATTTTGTAAAATGGAGTGACATAAGCCATTGTATTTCTTCAAGTGCAAATAAGTTCATGTGGAAGTGGAATAACAACTTGAACATAGCTAGTTTAGGCAACAAAAAGTGCTTAAAGGTAATATTTACTTGTTTACGTGTCAGTGCAGGTAACATGTAATTTTTTTCCTTTGCATCAATTTGAATAGTAGAAAGTGTAAAACTGTCGCAGTGATATTTTCAAAAAAGTTTTTTTTATCATCACACATATTCATACGTATATATTATATACTATTGAAAGTGGGAAATGTTCATGCTTTGTGGGTTTTTGTGGTAAGATTTCCATTTATATACTGTCAGGATGGATTTCAAAAGCTACATGCTTATTTCCACATATGTAATAAATTGAGGCAAAATTATGTGCTAAGTTCATTGGTACATTTGTTGTTATTGCTGTTTTTAAGAGGTGTTTTTGTGAATTTTCATTCAGTTGGTTTGTAATCCTTGTAAGATCAGATCAGCACAAAATGCCTTTAATTTGTTTTGTTATAGGTGTTAAGTGGTAGAATGCTCCCATGCAATGTAAAGCTAGGGCATAGTGTTGTCTACAAAAAATCATGTATATTCTATCAATGTGTGCATTGCTGGTTTCTTTTATCAGCCTAAAAGCCTAAATAAAGTTGGTTCATATTTTGAAAAAATAAATTCTTACTTTTCTGTTTTTTTGCTTACAGCCTCTAAACAATAGCCACAATGTAACATTTCTCAAAGTTGATGGTTGTGAACCAGAAAGTCTCAATGTATTATGCGGAGATCCAAACAGCAAAACACAAAGGTACACAATTTGAGCAAACAGTATAGCTGTTCAGTCAAGTCAACCACCAAGTTACTATATTTCAACATTTCATTACTAATCAACACTCAGGGTTAGCTTACATAATCTTGTAATAGTCTGTAATCCAGTGAATGCAATAATTTTACCCAGTGTGACGTGTTTATTCTTTTTTTGCGTGTTTAAATCAGCTATGTCGAATCCGCAGGCCGCATGTGGCCTAGTCAAAGGTTTTTGCGCAGCCCAGTTTGTGTTTTAATTGTAGTATAAGTAACCTACATACTACCAACCATCCTTAGTTTGATAACCTTAAATTTGACATTTTTGATGCAGGTGGTCCTCAGTGCCACTTTATCACGTCTGTACCATGTGCTGATTTCTACCCTTGTTCCATTGGCACTAAACTTTCTTGCATGAAATCACACTGTTGAGTAGTTAAAGTTGCCAAACAGTCGTTACTATTGCAGTTATTTAGTTTCAACTAAATTTAGTTAGCTAAGATCAAAGTAAATCATTCAATTTTTTACTCAGTAAGCAATTTCGGTTGGACATAGCTGGTTTAAATGGTGGACACACTTCAATGAAAAGTATTACTTCAAATTTGAACTGCTCATATGATTTTGCTAGCTTTCCCGTTCCATTCAACCCATTTAGTTGCACTGGCTATAGTGCGGGAACATGAAGACCAGTACCTGTTCAGTCAAGAGCACTACAGCTGACAGATACAATGCAGCTAAGTAAAGAATACGCATGAAACAAAACATAACAGGCAAGTGAAAAGGCATAAACAACAAATGCACCGAAAATGCTACATTTGGTTCTTGCTATGGAAATAGTTCGGCTTTGAAAGAAATTATTTCACATGTAGCATAAGCTATGGCATAGGATAACTGCCAACTAGGACAACAGTCTCTGAAACGTAGTTGTAAATGGCTGCTCTAGTCAATACATCCTTTTAGCATGTCTGCCAAAGCTGCATGACTGTTGGTCATGAAATTGATCATGTGTCAATTGGTCGGCATTCAGATAGCAGAGACAGTATTTTTTATGTTTGCTGCCAACAGCCAAAAAATTGAAATAATGAAATAGACAGTAGCAGAATTAATATGATAAGCTGTTGGTTTTGCAACTTCAGATATTTGATGATCATCCTTTTTTTAGTAATTAAAGGAAACCTTATTAACATTGGTAAATGAACTACATAGAAAATAATTAGCTATGCAAGTTTTTGAAAAGTGTTGATGCAAACATGGTTCTGAATGGCACATCCCACGGGTGAGATGTTGAGGCATCAAATTTGTTTATTGCAATACTGTATGTACTATTGCATTTTAATTCTGAAGATTTTGCAGGCTAGCAATCCATGGTTACAACAGTGAAAGATGGATTTTTGGATATAGTTTTGATGATGCAAGAAATTTGCCTTCATTTGTAAAGCTGACGAAAATACCAAAGAAATTCAACTACATTTCTGCTAATTACTTTGATACATTGGTTTTTTCTGCAAATGGTTGGTGTTTTTCTTTACTGTAGGTTGTTACGCTAGGTAGATCAGTTATTTTTGTATCTACAAAATGACAACTTTTTTAGTGAACATACTTTAAATGTGAGATATGAAAAAGCCCATTTGGCATGAAATGATTACAAACGTTGTGGTTGATATGTGTGAAGTTTTCTAGGACTTACAACAATGAAAAGACTGAAATTTTTCCAAACACATTTGTTTTGTGCATGAACTTAAGCAATATGTGTAGCTGAAATGACTACACACCCTGTAAAAACTGTAAATGTTATTCGTGCTTAAGTAAATACCAAGGAAGCATTTTTTTAGTTTGTGCTTTCCCATTCATGCAAAAAGGGTAAAATCTACCAATAAGTCTTTCCTGCATTTTGTTGTTACGGTAGCCTGTTGTATGAAACAGTTTTGATAAACTTCTTTTTGAAACTCAAAGAGTGACGCTGATAGTGAATCGTGTGCGAGCAATAAGCATTTCTTTGATGCTTGGTAATGTATTGCTTATTTTCCGTATGAAAGTGTCTTCCTTTAGACATGCTTTTCAGTCTGCAGTCATTTCATTTCAGGTTAAAAGTAATTTTGTTGAACTTCTTGATTGTCAAAACTCCATTTTTCTCAGACAAAGCTCCATTTTTCTCAAACATTTCATAACATTTGATTTGTGATTTGCGGTCATGGTAAGATGCTTTCTTTTTTAGAGAATTTGTTGGCGAGTGCTGCTTCAGACAAAACTGTTTGCTCTTATGCGTGTGGTGGCAGCATAACGGAGAAAAGCAAAGAGGGATACCTGCATTCACCTGGATTCATCAGCAAAATGAATTACCCACCATATGTTGACTGCACCTGGAAAATATACGGTAAAACATTGCACGCAGATCAACTTGACCATGACCATCAAACAGTTGCCTTGGTTGCCATCCACACAATTATTTTCAGGTTTCAAAAGAAAGATTACTCTAATGATTCTTGAGCTCGATACAGAAGGTGTTAGTGATCCAACCATGTCATGCACCAAAGATTGCTTAAACGTGAGTTGAGCGGCTGTGTACTGTTTAATCGGCTGGTTCTTAAAACAGCCTCAACAATACAATGGATTAGGCATTTTTGTCAGTAAGTTTGCCGTGCACATGAATTGATGAAAGCGCAACGTCTCAAAAACAAGAATTCAAATTTTAAGTTGTTTTACGCGATACAGTCGTTTAAGACTTGAAAATCCGTCGCGCATTCCTCCGGTCCCGCCGCGACATTAGCAAAAAAAGCCTTGTTGCAACGTTGCCCGGTAAATAAAACGGGACCTATTTATCGCCCAAATGACGCCACCCGCACCACGGTTTACTGAAATCGTTTGTTGCTTGTCTCTTCGTTAACGGTTGCCTTCTCTTTGGGTAAATATTGTATTCATAAGTTTCAACCATGTTTAACTCATCAATTCTAATTTGTACGCCTGTTGTGATCTTTCCAAGAGATAGTGCACGCAACCGATATTGCCAAGTGGTGAAAAGTTCGACAACAGAAGTTTGTTAGAGACTTTCTTTTATCTTATATTTTTTGCGTTTGCGCAGAGGCAAGCTGCCTATCATTTGGAATAGCAAAGAAAAGTTTCATAGCAGACCTTGCCACTTTCTCTGTTGCAATGTGATCATTATGTTTTAGCTCCTGCATTCATAGGCATGGCTTAAAGAACTTATAGGGTTAACAAGCAAGGTGGCTGTTGTTATCATCCTCAGGTGTATCGAGGAAGTACGATGAATCCTTTTGATTCTGAGCTGCTTGCTAGCTTCAGCGGAAATAACATTTCCGCCTATCAGCCCGACGGTACAACGTTCTCGTCGGTCATCGGAAATTTTCTGGTTCATTTCACTTCAAATCGAGAAACAGAGAAAAAAGGATTTGTGATGAAATACAAGGTAGCAGCTTATCTGAAGCTATGTGCATTGATACAGCTAAGCTAAAATTAAAAGGCATTAATGCTCGTGCACACAGTGCAAGAAGCAATTGCAAAAATCAATTGAATTTTATTGTGAACCTTTAATAGCGCAACAAGCTTATCGTCTGATCAGTGAATGAAATGTATCAAAATGGTTGACTGTGTTCTCGCAATTTGAGCAAGGTCGGCAAATTCGTCTTACATTTAAGGAAGTTTGCAAAATTTATGATAGACGCAAAAAAGTTAATCAATTTTTATGAAAACCATGTCTCCGTCGTGGCCTAAAATCGCAAAAAGTTTCCTTCCGGAAAAAACCCTAATATTTTTAAAAAACGCTTCTCTTGTCTAAGACCTGTCCGGTTTCAACTGCGACACGAACTTAACAATTAGGGCTCTCTCAGTGAAAGCCAGACGTCTTGTCGCCCCGGTCGGGTTGTGTCTTCTAATTGAAAAATAAATTAAAACACCAAAGCAAGTACCTCAACAACGATCAACTGAGGTTCAGCAATGGAAGGTGGCTAACCTTTGAAAGAAACCAGAAAATGGTAATAGCTGCGATACACAGTGTGGCGCTGTTTGTTACTGCGCTACTGAATAGCAGGCAACGAACTGAAAACCACGTACAATAGAAAGATTCAGTGTTGAAGATACTGCGCAACAAGTGACATAATGGCAAACACCGTAAATTCAAGTTACAATTGTCTGTCTCTTGCAATGTGTAAAACTGACTGAAAAGCAACCTGTTCTAGAACATTTTTCAAAAGCGCATCGAAAAAGTCACATATCAAACACATAAATCATGGCGTAACTTGCGTTTTGGTTCGACGCGCGTACAAGACGATCGCCGATAAGCAGGATTGAACCTGCAACGACGCATTTGTTCTGGCGAAAGATCCCCGTTGCGCATGCTGCGATCCTACCAAGCTATTCCACATACGCTACTTAAGAAACTAGGATCGCCAGGTTAAGTTTTCATTACTGCTTTTTGAGTTCAGGAATGAAAAGACTGGCGACTGCCTTGAACCAAAGGTACGCAAAACAGGTGCTTCTGCTTTTTTTTGTTTTTTTTTGGCCAAACAAACAGTATGAGAACATATTTGGATTCCACTTTTTCGTTGTTTTTACTAATATAATTTCGTTAGTGCCACTGATTGACATGATTGTTCACGTTCTTGTCAGACAGGCCCGGATTTGTGTTTCAACCGTAATGTCTCTATATATGTACCTTGCGTTGCAGTTTGACAATGTGGAAGCTTTCACTCATTGTGGAATTAATGAAAACAGTTTCATGAATGAGGAAGTTAAAAAAGATCCATGGGATCTTGGCCAGGAAACGACGACAGGAAGGTGGCCGTGGGTTGTCTCTCTGCGGCAGACTAGTGACATGAGGGAGGCAAGGAATCGTTTTTAATCTCTTCGGTGTTGATTTAATGTGAATGATGTATGTTTTTGACATTACCTTTTACTTCGCTTTGTTCTTTAGACCTTTCATTTTAGAGTTCGATGTATGAAATGCTTCGTTGTTCAACACCTACGCTAAGGATGATATGGCTAAAGAGCATAAAATTTAACCTACAAATTTCAATAAAAGTGAGGTTGATTTCAATGCCATTTTAATTCAAGGATAGATTAGCCTGGTGCTACAGCAGCAGAATGCATCAGATCACTCAACGCTTTGCGTTTTGCAAACAGACCGTGGGCAGCGAACCCTCTGTCTGAGCAAGTTTATCTTCCATCATTTTGAAAATGAAGTCAGTTGGTTTTAATCACAATGCATGCCAATCAAAAGCTACAGTAACTGTGAAACAATTTAGGAACTAGTGCGTGCTGCTGCATTGAGTCGACCAATGAAACAACGTTGCCAAGCTCATACGTTTTGATTTTTTGTCATAATGGCATTTGTGATGTCATGCTGCCATCAGTCTCACCAGGGGCGGATCCAGCCAATGTGGCTAAGGGCGGCGATTTCAGTAATCTTTGGTGGTCAAGTCTCACAACGGCTTCGCTGCTGTATGAGAGATGAAGTATACTTCACACATTGCTGTGACAAAACAATGGACGACAAAATGGCTTTACATCGCGAATGTTATTTTCTGAATTGTACAAAATCATGATGAATAAAGTTTCTGTCGTAGGTTTTAGAGGGGCGATCCCTCTGGAACTGCCCCCTGAGTCTCACCTTGCTTGAATGTCTGTGTTAAAATTTACGTGCGTTTGTGAACATACAGCTCGGTTTTTGTAGTCAGACAATCTTAAGTGTACGCATGCTGATTCACTTGTCGCCATAAATGATTTGTTGCAAGCAACCGGAATTCAATTCTGTTCCTCATAACTTGAATTGCTAAAGTGACGACAAATCTGAATTAGATTGCTCACTAACCGTTTGGAGATGTTACGTGCAGGCGCGGCAAGGCTCAGAAAACCGTTGTTGAATTCACGGCCAAAATACTGTCTCACTAGAGAATTACCAGGCTACGTTCCTCGAAACAAATCCATGCTAGCTTCCTTTGTAAAATGCTAGTTGAGCGCCTTGTTCGCAACTGTTCTTCATGCAAATAATAACTATGGTAACCTTTTCAAACTGCTCAGGCGTTTCATCGCTGCACCGGTGTGTTGGTTAATGACGACACAGTGGTGAGCGCAGCGCACTGCGCGCGCTACTTCGTCGTCGCGAAACAGAGGAATGAATCGCTCGTGTGTGGGAGTGGATTTTCTACACAGTGGGAAATGGACATGCAGCTGCAAGCTGGACGTGTCTGGATTGTCGACAGGTTTCATATTCGATACAAATCATGACAGATGTTAAAATGTGAAAGCAATCAGCAAACGCGATTTATTGACTGTGAATAAAAAAATAAAAACGTGCTTGTACCTTTTCATTCATTTTCACACCCGCTTTTCCTCTTGGGAAGGTCAAGGACCAGCATGCCTAGGACTCGAAATACCTCACAGTTTTCAGCAATCTCAAATAGTTCTGCTGGTTCCACATGGTTCCACACCGAGGCCGGACCAAACAAAGTCAAAGATGTAATCACGCCACCTGGTCCTTGGTCGACGTCTAGGCGGATTAGCTAGCAGGAGTTCCCTCGTCAACCTTTCGTGAGGTATTCTGGTCACGTAGTCGCAGCTGCGATCTGTCCATTCGAAAGAGAAGTAGTTTTCAGGGCTTCAGGAATTTCACAGCTGCGCGCTTTGTCGTGAATAGCCAGACGTCATGAACTATTCGCAAAAATCCGTCTCTGTCGCTTGTACTTGGGATAGAAACCAGGGGTCTCCAAACATTTTGCCAAAGGGCCACATAAGCTAAGCTATTACACAACAGTTCGATGGCCAGGCATCTTACGTAATGAAAATGTTTCTGGACATGTTACGTTGAACTACCAAATCAATAAATTTTTCGTAATTAATCATTTTTTTGTTATTGACAGAATGTCTTCTCGGACCGGATGTATCCCGCCGCCCGTAATTTGGAGTCCCTTGATCCAGTCTTACCCCCCCTCCTAACAAAGCTCCAACCCCCCCAAATTGAAACAGAAAACACCATAAATTAGTGAAGTTTTTGTAATTTTTAGAATGGCAAGTCCCCCCCCACACATGCAAAGCCCCCCTGTTGAAATCTTTCTGGCCACGGTTCTGGTTTGGAGGCCCTTGATACAGACCATGAAGAGGTGTGATGACAGCACACACCCCCTTGTCGAGTCCAACGGTGAATGATTTGTGATTTAACTCCGCCAACACAGACACAAACTTCTGAGCAGAAATGCAGTGACTTGACGGCCAGTAACAGTCAGCCGGCAACACCGTACTACCGCAACACTCCCCAAAGCTTTTTCCGAGGGATCTGGTCAAATGCTTTTTCAAAGTCGACAAAACACGTATAGGTGCATGCTCCCAAGATGTCTAGTACATTGGTCTGCAGTGCCACGGGTGGGACGAAAATCGCACTGGTATCATCCAGCTTTGGTTCAATTATTTCACGGCATCTTCTTTCAAGGCATTTAATTGACATACTCTCTTCCAGGGGACTAAGGAGGGAGATGCCCCGGCAATTAATAAATCTCTCCAAACTCCGTTCATGCGTCTTGGGATGATCATCCCAGTTTGGCAATGCAATCTTTCAATGCCCTTCCAGAGCACCAGGCCACTCGACACACACGACTCAGCCAAACAACTCCTCCATTCAAGGCTTTGAGTATGCCTTGTCGCATTCCACCGCAGGTTGTAGTGATGGTATTTTCTTCTCCCAAATGAATGTGTCTGATAGTGTGATAGTGACTGGGTTCAGAAGATCTGTGAAATATTCCCTGCATCTGCTAAGGATAGCTTGTTGCCGAGTAAGGTCTTTGATGGATCTCGCAATATGGAAATTATCGCCGCGAAGATGCCGGATGGTTTTCCAGAATGCCTTGTTCGCTTGCCAGTAATTAGAATCCAGTTGTCCGAAATTCTCCCAATATCGCATTTTGGACTTTTTCAACACAAAGGCCGAGGACTTTCGAGCATCAGCGCATCGTGATCACAAAGAAGATTCATCTTTGTGCTGAAGCCATGCCTTGTAGGCTACTTTCCCTTTTCGAATAGCATCCTTCTCCTGGTTCCACCAATGGTTACTTGCCATTATTCGCCTCACCGAGTACTTTCCGTCCACATACTCGAGCAGTAGATAAAACTGCGTCTGCTTTGGAGTCCAGGAGCTCTCGGAACAAGGTCGATACACTGTCTGCAAACGTCTTTCTTGCGTCTTGTCCAACCCCGACATCTTGGTCATGCGCGTTGGTGTAGGCCTTGTTGGTTTTTAAGTTAAGTAGCAGAACACCGATGCTGATCGGTCCACAGTTCTGCACCCCTTCTGACATGAACTGATGAAATGAGTTGATGAAACTATTGCAGAACTCAATGAGTGACCGTCGAAGCAACGAATCACTGCACCAGGTGTAGGCTACTTGTTTACATCACTGTGTTGGAAGAAGGTGTTCCTGATGCACAATGCGTTGTTACAGCACAGTTGCAGGTGGTTCAGTTGTTACTTTCGTCAGCATCACCGTGCTGACTAATCACATTCTTCCATGAGTCAGCATCTTCCTCGGCGTGTGCATTGGAGTCTCCCAAAAAGATTGTTGATTCGTTCGTTTCAATCCTTCGCAGGACAACACTGGTTTCCTGAACGAGTTCCAGGTACTGTTCACTTGAGTTATAACTTCCCAGCTGAAGACATTCAATTATACCCACACCAGCCTGGGAAAACCTTACTGGCTCAACGCCAAAGTTGAAAAATTTCCAACCATCTTCCAGCTCTATATTGTAAGAACCACGACGCTTACTCGAAGAGAAGCCAACAACATCCGGTGAATGTCGTTTGGCGTCGTCGAACAGTTTGTTCTCTTTCCCTGTGAACGAAGTGATGTTCCAGTTACGCACCCTACGCTGCCCACATTCGCCTCCTCAGATGCGTAGCTTACGCTACGTGATGCCTCTGTTCGTAATAGCTGATGGGAAAGACTGTCGCAAAATTTTCAAGCGGGTTTATTTGCCCGAGGCCCGAATGCCGTCCTTGGTCACGTGCGCGACGGTTTTCATTAAGTTTTAGCATTTTGTTTCAGTAACTGCCTAAATTATACCGTTGGACGGACCGGTAACGCCATTTTCACAGCAACTTTTGCGATATCAAGGGGTACCACGGGAAGGCGTTACTGCGGGCGCATTTGTGAAGGAAAGGCATTGCGTTGAGGCTACTTCATGCTAATATGCAGTGATCAACTACACCTGAAATGGAATGGCCTGTTCTGCGCTATCACTTTTTTAGCGGACAGGATGGAGGATCTTAGCTCCCTGCCACAACCCTCCCTCTGGTTGTACCATTTTAATACAAATTATCTTAAAATCCTTAGGAACTCTAATCTACGAAGAAGTTCTTGTTCTACCTTGGGTAGCGTATATTTACTTCCGAGTCCTGTCTGAAACACAAACCAAGCATCGATTCCACCACTTCGCAGTTCCGGTGTTTGATGACAACCGAAACTGACACCTTTGACCACAATTGAAGAATGTTTGTCACTCGTATAATTAAGTATGAAAAGGAGTAGTTTGCGTCCTTGTGTTGGATTTTCGATGTTCTTTACTTTCCACAGATGTTTTAACTTGAAGTTGAGACGTATTCATCGTTTTAATAAATTTTCCGATAATGCAGTTGATGCTACTGCGTGTAACATCCTCGAAAAACAGGACTATTCCAAACAAAATACAACTGTTACTGTAAATACATCATTAACCTGCGTTACGAAATATTTTTTTATTGCTGCTTTGTTTGAAACGTCATTTTTCTCTGACGAAAACGTCATTGCTTTGTTCTTTTCGTTGGTGTTCCGGTGGTTTTTTTATCAATTCTGCGCTTAATTTCATCGTTCTTTTTTCAGGGTTTTTGTTCATCCAAAGTATGATCTCGTTACGCGCAAATACGACATTGCTGTCTGGAAAATGAAGAGCAATTCACAGTTCTCATTGGATGTGCAGCCTATCTGTTTGCCCATCAGCGGGTACCCTGTACATTCCACATACAGCGTTTGTTACGCAGTCGGGTGGAATAATCTAAACGATGGTAATTACTGCAGACGATTAATATCAAAACCCATAACAGTACAGGGTCTGGTCCAGTTTTTTTTCAAAGTGAGTTTGAAAATCGATTGATCTTCTACTTCTTACGCCTTATACACCACCCGTACCTCGAACAGCATCAGAATGATCATGGTAATCTGCAATGAAAAAAAGTAATCCATCACTTAAACCATTAAAAAAAACATTTCCATCGATGCTTGAGTCATTTACTATGATTGTCTATCCGGGTTCCAAGAAATGCTCGCCATCATTGCAACAAGTTGCGTTTCACATGTAACCTTGCCAGGGACCGAGTTTGCTNAAGAACTTTGGGGGGGATAAACATTATTGTTTGCGTTGTCGATGACGTCACCATGTTCACTCAACCCTAATACGACGTTTTTGCAAAATTGGCAAAATGGGGGCACATTATGGAATTGATATATTTTGGGTGACCATGCCCTCCCCTTGGCTACGCCCATCGTGGTGGTATGGAAAGTAGTAGTGTATACAACTATACAACGGTGCTATATCTAGATATCTAGCACTCAGGACTGCATTTAATATGAAAACGCATTAATTCTCAGAGTTGGGCTTAAATAGACACAATCACAATGAAAATTTGGTCAGTTCGGATAGATAAAATGCACTGACTAATAATCACCACATAGATCAAATCAACAACAAACCACAAGATCTTTTGGTAAATCCTAGCAGTGCAACCAAGCGCATAGCCAGAAAAATTTTATTAGGGATGGGAAAAACAACAACCGAGTTTCAACATTCATTTATTTTAATGCTCCTTGTTTTTAAAGCATCATCCATTAAACGTGCTTGTTTCTGGCGTTTTCTCCTGAACATTTGTGTTCAGATTTAAGCCGACAAATAAAAAGTCTGCTTTCATTGAATTGACAAGTTTTAAAAGTTTTGACAGTAAGGTTCCAAGCTTCTACTTTGGATCAATGCTACCATTTGCTCATAAACCTTTCCTGCAAAGCGCTAGTAAACCTCTCAATGCCCGATATTACATTTGAGGAAGAAGTCATCGCGGCCGCCATTACGATTGCGCTTCTTATACTGATTTACACGCTTCTCACCAACACAACGTTCAATCGAAGCCGAGCAGTGTCTTTGCTCTGAGGCACTGACTTTTGCAGTAGGCCTTCTACAAAACTTTCGCTCATATAAGAAGTGGGTAAGTGGGACCCGTTGTCATTTAATTTTTGAGTGATTAATTCACGTATGTGGTTAATAACCGTTAACGCTAGTCATTCAACGCGTTTGAAAATTGTTTGGATTTTTGATAATTCGTAAAATCTTGTGGCCGTGTTCAACCTATTCTGTAAAACCATTGTAGCTACGTCAAACTTCCATCGTTTAAATTGTTTGATGAGACTTTGTTAAATTTAACTGACTTCATTGAAATATAAGATGGAATTAAACTGTAAACACAACCGCAATCCCAGGATTACAAAACTTGCTGACCACGCTCAGCTGTATGCAAAGATAGCTTAGAACTGCATGTGATTAAATTTGTACAAATCACAGGCTTCTTGAGAATACATAAACTTATCTGCGGAATTAGAAGCACTATAAATTCACGTTTAGGGAATAAAATTCACGTTTAGTTTCATTTTAGTCACATGCGCTTTGCCAACAAGACAGATTGCAAGCTCAAGGATGAATAGTAGGGAAGGATAACATTGCACCATTGTTTAGTTAAAGGTGTTATGTACCGCTCTTGAGCCACATTTAAAGATCTGAAGCAGGTCATATGTTTTTCAAAATAAAGAAAAAGTTATGGGAAAATGTGCCAAAGGAGGCAGCTTTCAATTGTGTAGCTGCAAAACTTTACAAATTTTTGTTCCTTTCGTGTGTATCTTATATGCTCTTGAATTTAGTTTATAAATTAAAATGTGAAACAAATTTGACTCCTTTATCCACGTAATCCCACATCTACCTTTCGCCATGGCGATGTTTTGGAGCGCGTTTCTGAGAGCTTGCCCCTAAAGTTTAATATCTAACCCTGTGCAAGTTATCTCAGTATCTGTAAGTAATGGAAGTGTCAGTTCCCTCAGCACTTGTAAAATAAAAAGGATCTTGCTACTTACGTTAGATTTTGCTGCTGACTCTTCTCGTTACAGTTAAATGATTTCAAATAATGCACTGTAGGATAGGGTGGCAATTAACATCAGATGAAAGCTGAAACACTGAGCTTATTAACAGCTGGCCGGAGTCTAGTATCTTGAAAGACTGATTTTTACTTGCCGGCAAGGCAAAGGGAGATTATTGATGAAAACGGTAAGGCTCCACGTAATTGTGACTGAACCGTCACACTACATGTCATCACAAATAAATATCTAGAACAGCCATGTCCAACCCAAATGGCTTACTGAGCCAAAAATGATGTCACTATCTTAACCAGGGCCGCACATTGAATAACATATTTGACACTATTGAGGGTCGCACGTTGAATGGCTTACTTTGATCTTAGCAAACTAAATTTAGCTTAAACTAATATACTGAAAGTAACCTAACTGCAATGGTAACAGACGTGATAAAGTGGCACTGTGGACCACCTGCATCAAAAATGTCATATTCAAAATTATCAATACAAGGAAAGGTTGTCAGTATGTGGGATACTTTTACTACAGCCAAAACCCAAACTGGGCCGCACAAAACCCTCGACTGGGCCGCGGGTTGGACATTGCTAATCTAGAATGAATGCTACTGTTGCTAAACAGTGACTACGACGCAATGAAGAAGACTGAAACTGAATCGCTTCTTAGTCAAGGCATATAAAATTTATCTCATCGTCATTTTCACGCATGTAGTTTTAAAACTGTGCAAAAACAAAAATCTACGATATTGATTTAAGGGTACCCTGACACTGGAAACAAGGATAGGTTATATTTGTAACACCCACGGTTATCAGAGAGGAATTTACGATGGTCTTGAAATGAAGCTTACATAACCATTAGGTGGGATACAGCAAGTTGGTGCGCCAAAAACAGCTGCGAAAAGCGTTACTCCAATTGTTTTTACTTGCGGTCATATGATTACAAAAGGTCAGATATAAGTTTGTATTCGACTAAAAGCTGAAGTAGGATAGGTTCCTGGAGGCAGTTTCGTTGATATGCACTAAAGTGTTTCTTTGCCTAATCTTCAAATATTTGATTAACCTGAAGGCTTTGGAATTGGTGGTGGAATTGCCCCGTTGCCTCCCCCTGGCTACGCGCCTGGTGGCGACCGCATTCTGATTGCGGGCTACAAAACAGCGCAGGAATTCGTGATTGAGCGAAGTTCACACCGATTCGGAAATTCAAATTAACCAACACAATTTTCAACAATCACGACAATTCAGTTTGCATAGGAAATCTGTACACTGTGTCTACAGATGATCCAGTGATAATGTTCATTTTTCTAATTTATTCCCTGTTTTTTTGCTGGCGAAAATTTCCAACAGTAATGTAACCATGAAATTTGAACAACTACATCACTTTTTATCACAAAATGTTGGGGGGACAAAAGATATTATGTCCCCCCCTGTCTAAAAGTTGGGCGGGACATGTCCCCCATAAACTCGGTCCCTGAACCTTGCTATCACTTACATGTGGATATATCCAACTTGTTTATTTTTGAAGTTTCAATTTATTTTCCACTTTCAAGCTTAGTTGACCATACCTACGCGTTATACCAAATGTATACTTTGTTTAAATATCCATGCTTTGCTGTAAAGTGCTCCTTCAAATGGACTCTGTCCAAAGAAAAACTCGATCCCTTGTGACTCCGACCCCGCAACCCTGCTTTTTATGCACTTAGGCACAGAATAAAAAATCATCACATTTTCGAAAAAAACAATTTAGAAAATTGGTCAGCGCTCAAAACATTCTGTGAAATTTAACAAGGCATTTTTTGGACAGGAACGTCCTCGAACTTCCTGTACGAGTTCAAGCTTGATGTTGACTCAGCTGACTGGTGCGACGCGGAATTGGGTCTTTCCTCGAGCAAACAATTTGTGTGCACCTCGTACGTTGCCTTGGATAGCAGTGGTTCGGTCGGAACGGTACACAAGTATTTCATCCTTGCTTTGTTTTTTCAAGGACTGATGAACCAAGCAAATCTTGGTTTTGTACTCAGTTTAAACCGTTTTCGTGAAACAAAGAAAAACATGGAGAAAATGAATATTTTCCCAGTGTTTCTGACCAAAGTTTGCAGCGAATGGTTGTAGATATTTGCAGGTCATCGCTGCATCTGGTTGACAATTATTCCAAACTTAAAGATTTGCCAAATTTCGACAAAAAATTGTTGAATTTAATCAGATTTGCAATTTTCACTCTACTGCTTTGAACATCCAATGACGGGATGGACAACACCCCTCAAGGGCGTCCGCAAGGGGGGTTTGGGGTTAAAACCCCCGCTTGAGCTTGATATTTGACAAAAACTTTATTGCCTGCGCACACGAGTTTGATTGTTTTCGCATACTTTTTGCTTGTTAATTTGTCGCCTTATTGCAAATACCACGGAAATAATTTGCATGCAAATTTCAAGGACCAATGTAAATGGGCTAAAAAGAAAATTAGATTTTGGTGGGAATCCGGGTTATCGTCTGCATCCAGAAACCATGTAACCACTTTTTGCAGACCTTTCGTCCACTACGCATGTTTAAGATTGTGTTCCGCGATAGCTCACTTTATCCGAAACAATTGTCTTTATTTTGTCTTCTACGGCTGATCAGCGCAAGCGTTGACCGCACTGACTACATTGCCAATTTCTGTAGCATGATAGAACTGTTGCACGAGCTCAAAAAAGCAGTTGTTAACATAGAAGCATTCAGGCATGTGATAATGTCTCAGCAAGGAAAAAGGAAAACTAAAAGTTTGCTGGACTTCTGCGAATAACAAAAATCGAAAGTTTTATTGCGTACTTCATGCGCAATCTCAATTCTTCTGTAGTTTTGCAAGACTCGATCTTGCAAACCGGGGTGTGCGTCAGTCAGTCCAGCCGTACTTTTTCTATGCTCGACTGCTCGTAATCGACAAGACATTAAAGCGTAGTCTCATTTTGCAGTTGTAAATAGCTCTGACGTAGTGATAAGTGTGTTTTACTCCCCTGTTTTATGATAATAATAATATTTCATTGCGGACTCATGGTCCATATCACAGACACAAGAGCACAAAAAGTGGTCAGCTATACATCAGCGCACATTACAGAAACGGTATTTGCACATGACCAATATCGGGGGGACCAAAACTGTTTATCCTCACCACATCTGTATCGTCATTCGCAAGAGCACAGAAAATGGATGACGATACAGTAGCGCATCACACAACCGGTGCTAGTACATGTCCAGCCTTGAGACGAGCAAGACACTTTCCCAGCACTTCTTACATTTTTATGCTTGGTGTGCACACAGTGTCCACATATTTTTACTACACAAAAGCAATACTGATGAGACGCAAACTCCGAAACAATTCACGGACAACTACTGCATGTGGTCTCCACCATACAGGAGTGTTGAATAATTGAAGAAAAATGAAGATTTGTAAAAAGCATCAGA